>Ga0209081_1000998_pt1 | contig 16925 bp, 14 predicted proteins | sample GOMGulsemesocosm_4_FD_184636 | JGI IMG/M metagenome (GOLD analysis project Ga0209081, IMG submission 184636) | Methane-oxidizing microbial communities from mesocosms in the Gulf of Mexico - GOM15B Gulf of Mexico (SPAdes) (version 2) | ecosystem: Environmental > Aquatic > Marine > Cold seeps... | reverse complement strand
TCTCTTTATCGTAATCTGAAGATGAATCTTCAATTTGACCACGAATTTGGCTAACACGTGCTTGAATATCTGCTTCTTCACCAATACCGTCAATAATAGTAGTGTTATCTTTAGAGATAATAACGCGCTTAGCTTGACCTAAGTCTTCTAATGTTGCTTTTTCAAGTTCCAACCCAATTTCTTCAGAAATTACCGTACCAGCTGTTAAAGTGGCAACATCTTGAAGCATCGCTTTACGGCGGTCACCAAAACCTGGCGCTTTAACGGCTGCAACTTTAACAATACCACGCATGTTGTTAACAACTAATGTAGCTAAGGCTTCGCCTTCAACGTCTTCAGCAATAATTAATAACGGCTTACCTGCTTTAGCAACACCTTCTAAAGTAGTTAACAATTCACGAATGTTAGATACTTTTTTATCAACTAATAAGATGAAAGGGTTATCTAATTCAACGGTACCATTTTCTTGGTTGTTGATGAAATAAGGCGATAAATAACCGCGGTCAAACTGCATACCTTCTACAACGTCTAGTTCATCAGTTAATGCTTGACCTTCTTCAACTGTAATAACACCTTCAGTGCCTACTTTATCCATAGCTGTCGCGATGATTTGACCAACCGTTTCATCTGAGTTAGCTGAAATAGTACCAACTTGCTCAATGGCTTTATTGTCTGTTACGGGTGTAGAGAAATCTTTTAGTGCTGCAACAGCAGCAATAACTGCTTTGTCGATACCACGTTTAAGATCCATTGGGTTCATACCCGCAGCAATTGATTTTAAACCTTCGTTAACAATTGCTTGAGCTAAAACAGTGGCAGTAGTTGTACCATCGCCAGCTTCATCATTGGCTTTAGAAGCAACTTCTTTTACCATTTGTGCGCCCATATTTTCGAACTTGTCTTCTAATTCGATTTCTTTAGCTACTGTTACACCATCTTTAGTGATAGTTGGTCCACCAAAAGATTTATCTAGCACTACGTTACGACCTTTAGGGCCTAATGTTACTTTTACAGCATCTGCCAATACATTTACACCACGTAGCATTTTTGCACGTGCGTCATTTCCAAATAATACGTCTTTTGCAGCCATGTTATTTATTCCTATAATTTTGTTTGTTCATTGCAAGTGGGAACTTGTTCGCGCGAATAAATTCCCACTTACGTTTATTAATTTTTATTCAACAATCGCTAAAATATCTGATTCACTAAGAATCAATACTTCTTCGCCATCAATTTTTTCAACTTTAGCGCCATAACCTTCAGAGAAAATAACTTGATCGCCCACTTTAACGTCTAAAGCACGAACTTCACCATTTTCTAAAATGCGACCATTACCAACAGCAATAACGTCACCGCGAGTTGATTTTTCTGCTGCACTACCTGTTAGCACAATGCCACCCGCTGATTTTGATTCTACTTCTTTACGTTTTACGATAACGCGATCGTGTAATGGACGAATGCTCATTTATTTTCTCCTGAGAATATTGAATTTTAACAAATGTGGTTATATGTTTATTTATATAATACTAGTGTGTAAGTAAATGGGGCTAAAAAAATACTTCACAAGTCTTATGGTTAATTTTTTAACTATTTAAAGCTGAGGCAATTAATCTTTTCGTTCGAAATCACCATCAATTGTTGTACCTTGATGATGATTTCTTTCTGGAATTTCAGTCCGTGCTTGAGTAAAAACGTCAGAGCTGTCAACTTCATTTTCATAAACATGATTACCTGACTGACCGCCTGCCTGAGTAAACGTTGACGAATGAAAATGAGCACTAGCGCCAAAAGTGCTGCCTTGGATCGTTTTTAAATGTGCTTGCACTGAATTCGCCAACATCTGACGAACACTCGGCACAAGTAATAACAAACCAAAAATATCGGTAACAAAGCCTGGTGTTACTAACAACACCCCTGCTATCAATAACATCAGCCCTGTTACTATTTCACCAGATGGCATTTCGTTGTTTTCCATTTTAGCTTGCACTGATTGCAGTGTTGATAATCCTTGTTGGCGAACATATTTAGCTCCCAACCAAGCACTAAAAATAACAATAGCTACCGTTGGCCATGCGCCAAGAAGCTCCCCTACCTGCATTAACACAGTAATTTCAATAATAGGTACGACAATAAATAGTGCAAATAAAATGCGAAACATAATAATTCCTTAATTTCTTCTGTAATTAATATGGGGTTTAACAGGTCTTTTTCAAGCATTGAACATTTTGCTGGTGTTGTTAAGTTTTTTTTAAGAGAATAAGACTAAATTATCATGGTAAAAATAACGTATAAAAATAGTGTTAATTATACACTGCTAAATACTCGAACTAATTAACTGCATCTCTATGATGTAATTAAAGTGATTTCCTTGAACGTCCAGCAAGGCGATAAGCACTATTAAAACTGGCTCTTTGAATATTTGAAGTAACCTTGATGAAAAAATTATTGTCATTTTTTAACTTATCCTTAAATAAGCATCTGAACGTGCTTTTTGCTATTATTTTCATAGCACTCGCCTTGCAACCTATAACGAGTCAAGCACAACAATCTATTTTTGACACGTCTGATTCATCATTATTTAGTAATGATGATGAATTCTTAAAAGTAGACCAAGCATTTGTTTTTAATTTTGATCAACAAAACAATCAATTACATATCAGCTTTGATATTAATGAAGGTTATTATCTGTATAGGCATCAATTTAAGTTCACTAGTGAAAATACTCACATATCAACAGTCGTATTGCCTCAAGGAATTGATCACCAAGATGAGTTTTTTGGTATTCAACAAATTTATACTAAGCAATTAACTTTCACTATTAATATAGAGGAAGCAAATGAACATGCTTTAGTTACCGTACGCTATCAAGGCTGTGCCGATAAAGGCTTGTGTTATCCTCCAACTAAAAAAACGATAGCTTTAGATGAAGTGCCAGTACAAGCAATGAGCCAAACAATTAGTCATAACGCAACAACCATTTTATCAGCCTTAAATGCGCCTAAAAGCAACTCAACTCCTGCTTATGTAAACGCTAATCAAAACGTAGTAACACCAGCAAGTGAACAACACCAACTAGCTGACATGTTAAAACAAGACAGCTTATTATTAACTTTAGTCGCTTTTTTTGTGGGTGGTTTATTACTTTCATTTACTCCTTGCGTATTTCCTATGTACCCAATTTTAACAGGAATTATTGTGGGTGCAGGTAAAGAACTCACTACTAAAAAAGCATTCACTCTATCATTTTTCTACGTTCAAGGTATGGCGGTCACCTATACATTATTAGGTATTGTTGTTGCACTTGCTGGGGCGCAATTTCAAGCAATGTTTCAACACCCTTATGTCTTAATAGCACTGAGCGCGTTATTTATCACTTTAGCGCTTTCTATGTTTGGCGTGTTCAATTTAGCGCTCCCTGCAAGCTGGCAAAACAAGTTAAATAACCTAAGCAATAAGCAAAAGGGAGGCTCTATTATTGGCGTTGTCATAATGGGCGTTATTTCTGGATTAGTCGCATCCCCTTGTACAACAGCCCCTTTAACGGGTGCTCTACTTTATATCTCGCAAACGGGTGACGTAGTATTAGGCGCATCTGCTTTATATGCATTAAGTTTAGGCATGGGCTTACCTTTACTCATTTTAGGTAGCTCTGGTGGTAAATTATTACCCAAAGCAGGTGCTTGGATGAATATAATTAAAAATATTTTTGGTTTACTACTATTGGCTGTACCCATTTTTTTATTAGAGCGCTTTATTCCTGAAATTGCCAGTCAAGCATTATGGGCATTATTACTATTAGGCGCAGCAAGTTACTTTTATGTTGCAAATCAAAATTCAACGATAGATAAACCTAGAGGTTTCGCCTTCGGCTTACGCTCTTTATTAATTTTTTTAATGATGTTTGTTGGTGCTAATATGATTTATAAATTAATTATGCCCACTAATATTCAAGGTTTGACACAAACCTCTATCAACCAAAAAAGTCAGCACTTCATCCAAATAACCACATTAGCAGAATTGGAAACAGCTATTACTCAGGCAAATGAACAAGGTAAAACCGTAATGGTAGATTTATATGCTGATTGGTGCGTAGCTTGTAAAGAGTTTGAGCAGTACACCTTCCCTGAGCAATCAGTGCAAGATGCATTAGCTAATTCGATGCTGCTGCAAATTGATTTAACCGATACGGGGGCAAAACAAAACGCAGCGTTAATGAAACACTTTAATGTTTTTGGTCTACCTTCTATTTTATTTTTTGATTTACAAGGTAACGAGTTAATCCAACAACGTATTACGGGGTTTATGGGTGCTGATGAATTTAGTGCTCATATTGAATCAATATTTTAACTTATCAAGGTTTACCTTATCAGTTTATTTTTTCACTTGTGTTTTCCAGTAACCTTTATGAATGTGGCTTTTAATAAACTCATTTAGCGCTATCTCTGGCACTGGTTTTGAAAAGTAATAACCTTGAATTAAATCACAATCATTCTCTGTTAAACTACGTAACTGTGCAGCTGTTTCAACACCTTCGGCAATAACAGTTAAACCTAAGTTCTTCACCATGGCGATAGTCGACATAATTATTTGATAATCTGCATGATTTTCTAACATACCAAAAATAAAGCTTTTATCAATTTTAATAACATCAACAGGCATTTTTTTAATATAAGCCAAAGATGAATAACCTGTGCCAAAGTCATCAATAGCAAAGCTAAAGCCCATAGCTTTCAGCTTATTCATCGTAGAAATAGTATGATCAATATCTTTAACTAGTGTTTGCTCGGTTAGCTCTAATTCAAAATTATCCGCCGATAAAGAGAATGTGTCTAATAAGCCTTGTAAGTAACTAGGTAAATTTGCATCAATAAATTGACCCGCTGATAAATTAATAGCCATTTTTGTTTCTACTAAGCCTTGTTCTCGAATCATCACAGCCAATTCAAAGCAACGATGAATAATCCAATAGCCTAACTCAATCATATACTGAGAGTTTTCTAAGATAGGAATAAAGTCTTCTGGTGAAATCATACCTCTTTCAGGATGATGCCACCTAAGTAGTGCTTCAAACCCATAAACTTTTTTATCTTTTGCACACAATTGAGGTTGTAAGCTAAGACTAAATTCTTGCTTAGACAATGCCTGTCTTACTTCACCTTCAAGCATTACTCGCTGTGCGACCCGTTGATACATTTCATGGTGATAAACGTGATATTGGGCTCCACCATTATCTTTTGCTTCATACATGGCAATATCAGCGTGAGAAATCAAATCTTCCGATTTTTCATCAAAAGACTCTGTGTATGAAATGCCAATACTAGTTGAGACATAAAAAATAGTTGACCCAAGCTTTATCGGCTCTTTGAATTGTTCTAGCAATTTATCTGCAATATTTATGGCATCATTAACTGATTTTAAACTACCAAGCACAACAACAAATTCATCACCTCCAAAACGACAAGCTAAATCAATTTGACCAACACATAAACGTATTCGTTCCGCAGCTTGAATTAGCAGCTTGTCACCTTCAGTATGACCATTGCTATCATTAACTTTTTTAAAGTCATCTAAATCGAGAAATAAAACAGCAACACCACCAGGGTACCGACCAATGTTAGCAATAGATTTACGCAACTGATAATTAAGCATGTTCCGATTAGGCAAGCCAGTTAATAAGTCATACATGGCAATATTTTCTAACTCTTTGGTTTTTTGTTCTACCTCAATATTTAGTTGCTCCAATTCATAACTGAGCTCTAAAGCCGCATCAGTTAATACGTCTAATTCATCAGAAAACAAAACTGGCTTTTTTAATTTAACCTGTCGAAATTGATCAAACTTTTTATTGGAAAGTAAGGGTAACGCTCCAGATAATCGCAATAAGCGTTTAGTAAATGGGCTGGCTATCAAATAAACAAAGAAACCAAGCATAAAAAAGATACAACTAAGAGAAATTAAAAACTGCAGCCTATATAGAGCGTTTTGTTCGGTAAAAGGCGTTACATTATCAATTAAAGATAGATAAAATGCACGCTGAGAACTTTTAGCCAATGGTAACAAATTAACTAAATAATTTTTATCACGGAGATGAAGCTGCAAACCTTGCTCAAGTACAGTATCTAAATTGTTTTCTGTATTAGCATCAAGAAGTGATTGTGTTAAAGCTAAATTTGATGCTGAAATAATATCGACATCACTACCTGTTATATCAGCCTGCATAGGAATACTAACCACAGCTACATCACTATTTAATGAAGTATTTATTGCATATAACATATCAACAAGGCTAGCGCTCATCGTAACAACAACGATGTCACCTTGATTATTTAGCAAAGGTAAACTGAGTAAAAGTTGACACTGCTGCGGACAGTAAATTTGATGGTGAGGTTGTTGGAGTTTTAGTACCTGTGTAATACTTTGCTGCACTGTTATTGGCATAGTTGAGGTTGCAAAAAGTGTTTTCTTTTGTGCATTAACCAACCAAATATTTTCTACATTCAAGTTAAGCTGTAAACCATCAAACTGACCAGTAAGTTGTTTAGCAAAAACTGAAAGGTCACTTTGCTGTGAAAATTGCGTTATTTCAGCAAAAGATTCAAGCCAAACATTCAATTTAGAGCGTAAAATATCGCTATGCAAAATAAATTGAGCCTGCCCTTGGTCTAAAGTGTTTTGCTGAAACTGTTTATAGTCATTTTGCAAACGTGATAAAGATAAGGCAGAGAAGCCTACCGCTAAAAACAGCAATGTTGAAACTATCAGTATTAATAGTTTAGTTGGTGCACTAATAAACTTTGTTTTCATCAGAAAAACGTCCTTATTAAAACCAATACATCAATTGCATAGCCCAAAGTTGCCAGTTTTCATTAGCATTAGCTATCGGATTTGGCAACACCACAGGGGTTAACCTCCCGGCACCTTGAAACCAATGATACTCAAGCCTTAATCTAAGGTTGCTAGAAATATCATATGATAAACCAAGCGTTGCATCTCGATGATAACCAAAATAAGCTGGCACAAGGCCTCCTGTATTTTGTTCTAACTGTTCACCATCTTTGTCTTTTTTATCACTATAAAAGCTTTCATAACGAGCTAATAAAATCAGCTTGTCACTCGCCTTAAAACGTGATTGTACATACATTCCTTGACCTAAAGGCGCTTTTGAATATAACGGGTGATAAAAGCCTTTAGAGGTAAATTTTTCTTGATAGACTTCACCACTAAATTCCCAAACTTCACCTTCAAACAAAGCACTTATCGTGTAGAACTGAAAAGAAAACTCACCATCAACAAACAAATCACCTTTATCATTTGCACGATAACTAAAATCAGAATCTAAATAAGATGCACCAAATCGCCATGATGAAAAAACAGGTTGCCAATAAAGGCTACCTTGAATGTCTGAATCTTGCTTAACGGTTCCTTGAGCAAATTGGCTTAAAATAATGTCAGTCTGTTTATCGGAGACTTGTGAAGTTCCATAACTAAAATTGAAATCAAAATCACCATAATCATCATTACTATGACTAATTTTTATTGCGGTACCATCACTGCCAACAGCAATGTCACGAAATCCATCAAAATAAACAGACTGCGGTAAAATAATACTAGGACGGGCAAAAGGAACATCTCTAGAGCTTGAATAAAGCCAGTGATTATTTTTAAAGCGACCCAAGTATATGTGAGCTTGCCAATCAGGACTTTCGTAAGCAGACCAATCTAACAGAGCATAATCAACTCGAACACCTTCTTTATATCTGTTGCCGCCATTTAAGTAAACAAACTGCGTTGCTAACCTAAAGTTAGAACTTAACTGATATGAACCATTAATACCAAGCTCCGTTAATTGTAACGATAATGAGCCATCAACATTAACAAAATCACTGCCGTCAACATCGATTATGCCTTGAGCGACAAAACCATGAAATTGAAAGTCTTCATCTGTCGCTTTCACAGAAAGAGTAAATAAGCTAAATATTGCTATTAACACTACAACAAATAACTTTTTATTTGGTATAGAAATCGTTTTAACCTTTGATTTTAATGACATGTACAGCCTCCTCATCCTTGATATGTTCAACATAGCCAATAGCTCCTGGTGTTGTTTTTATAGCTTCTAAAAGCTCTTCTGGGGTATTAAGTATAATTGGTGCCACCCCTAAACCAGAATACGTTAATTTATTCCAAATACGTTCAAGCTGATATGGAAACATTTGCAAGTGTTCTTTACTAAAACGCAGATGAATAGCATGCTGCCTAGGTAAAACAAATACAGTAATTCGACCACCATCCGACCACTGTATTTGTCGCATAGTATAGATACGCCGCAATTGTGAAGTAGTTAAAATAGATTCATTAACAGATGAGTGTGTGATCATCTCAACAGCATCAACCGTTGAGCTAGCACTACCTAGCCATATGAGTAAAAATAAAGAATAAAGTGTTTTGATAATACAATCCTTTTATACTAGTCAATATTCAAAACTGACTAAGCATTTACCAGCTATTAAGTGGGGGGCTTAATAGGTCTGGCAATTGGTATTAGCTACTAAAAAGCTATTAAATTGATAGCTTATTGAAAATATTAGATAAAGCTTAACATTTACTAATCAAGATACCAGAAATTAACTATATCTTACAACTGTTAGTTTACTCATTTAAAGCAAGAGCAAGAGAAAATAAACCAATCCCCTTGCACAGCATGTTGAATTATAAAGATAAAATCTTATTTACAGCGCTCCATTAATTTCATCTTACAAGATGTAATCCCTTTTAAAACAGTACATTAAAAAATCAAATCTATAAATCGAAGCTACCTAATTAAGTGTAGTCAATGATGGCTAAAAAATCACATTAAACGGTTAGAAAGAGGTTAGACCTGTATTTTGCTGCTATATTCAGTGAAAACACTATAATAATCGTCAATATTAAAAAATATGATTTTTTTATTCACAGATTTGTTATTTTGTGTAATTATTGTTAATAATTTTATTTTATAGATGTTTTTAACGAAGATGACTACAAAGTTTAAAGTTTTAGTACTTAATGGCCCAAATTTAAACATGTTAGGCAAGCGTGAGCCTGAAATTTATGGTGCGCAAACATTAGATGAGATAATTGTGCAGCTAACAGAGAAAGCTGATAAGCAAGCAATAGAGTTATCTCATTTGCAATCAAATGCGGAGCATTTATTAATTGAAGCAATCCATCAAGCTCATCAAAAAATTGATTTTATCATTATTAACCCTGCCGCTTTTACTCATACCAGTGTGGCAATTCGTGACGCTTTATTATCGGTAGCAATACCTTTTATTGAAGTACACTTGTCTAATGTTCACGCAAGAGAAAAATTTAGACATCACTCATATTTGTCTGATATTGCTCAAGGTGTTATTTGTGGCTTAGGTATACAAGGCTACAGTTATGCACTTGAGTCAGCGCATAACTGGCTAGAACAAAGACAGAATAAATTATAGAAAACAAAAACTACAGTTAGTTACTATTAACTTATCACTATTTTAAGAACAACCAAAACAAGGTATTACAATGGATATTCGCAAAATTAAAAAACTTATTGAGTTAGTTGAAGAGTCAGGAATCAACGAATTAGAAATCTCTGAAGGTGAAGAGTCAGTACGTATTAGCCGTGGCGTTCCCGTAGCTGCACAGATGATGCAAACACCCATGATGCAGGCAGCACCTGTAGCTGGTTCAGTGGCGGCTCCAGTAGCAGCAACTACTGAAGCTGTTGCTCCAGTAGTTTCAGGTCATACTGTACGCTCTCCTATGGTAGGAACTTTCTATGCCTCAGCCTCTCCAGATTCACCCGCATTTGTTGAAGTTGGTCAGCATGTAAATGCAGGTGATACGTTATGTATTGTAGAAGCGATGAAAATGATGAATCAAATTGAAGCAGATAAATCGGGGGTTATTAAAGAAGTTTTAGCCGTCAATGAAGACGCTATTGAATTTGATCAGCCGCTTTTCATCATTGAATAGCCCACTTATCCTCAAACATAAGGGTCATTCCATGTTAGATAAAGTTGTTATCGCCAACCGTGGCGAAATTGCATTAAGAATATTACGCGCTTGTAAAGAGCTAGGCATTAAAACCGTTGCTATACACTCAACTGCAGATAAAAACTTAAAGCACGTACTATTAGCCGATGAAACCATTTGTATTGGTAAAGCATCGGCACTTGATAGTTATTTAAATGCGCCTGCTATCATCACTGCAGCCGAAATAACAAATGCTGTTGCTATTCATCCTGGTTATGGGTTTTTAGCAGAAAATGCTGATTTTGCTGAACAAGTAGAGCAATCTGGTTTTGCTTTCATTGGTCCAAAAGCAGAAAGTATTCGTATTATGGGCGATAAAGTTGCCGCTATTCGCGCCATGAAAGTGGCTGGTGTTCCTTGTGTCCCAGGCTCAGACGGTCCATTAACTGATGACGATAGTGCAAACAAAGCCCACGCTAAACGCATAGGTTATCCCGTTATTGTGAAAGCAGCGGGTGGTGGTGGCGGTCGTGGTATGCGTGTTGTTCGCAACGAAGAAGAATTAGTTGAATCAATTGCGTTAACTAAAAAAGAAGCGGGGACTATTTTCAAAAATGACATGGTTTATATGGAAAAATTCCTTGAGAATCCACGTCATGTTGAAATTCAAATTATTGCAGATGGTCAAGGTACTGCAATACACTTAGGTGAACGTGATTGCTCTATGCAACGCCGTCACCAAAAAGTAGTTGAAGAAGCTCCAGCTCCAGGAATAACGCCTGAAATGCGTGCTAAAATTGGTGAGCGCTGCTGTAATGCATGTGTAGAAATTAATTACCGTGGAGCAGGTACTTTTGAGTTTTTATATGAAAACGGTGAGTTTTATTTCATTGAAATGAACACGCGTATTCAAGTTGAACACCCTGTGACTGAAATGATCACTGGCGTTGATTTAATTAAAGAACAATTACGTATTGCTGCTGGCCAACCTTTATCATATACCCAAGATGATATTAAAATTTCAGGACATTCAATAGAGTGCCGCATTAATGCCGAAGATCCACGAACCTTTATTCCTTCACCGGGTAAAATTACACGCTTCCACCCACCAGGTGGATTAGGTGTACGTTGGGACTCTCACATTTATGCTGATTATTCTGTGCCACCACATTATGACTCTATGATTGGAAAATTGATCACTTGGGGTGATAATCGTGACGTTGCCATTGCTCGTATGCGAAATGCATTATCTGAACTAGTAATTGACGGTATTAAAACCAACATTACTTTACATCAAGATATTTTGAACGATCAAGGTTTTGTTAACGGCGGCGCTAATATTCATTATCTAGAAAAGAAGCTAGCTGAATCTGAAAACTAAGCTATCTTATTGAAAGTGATTAAGCTCTGCATACGCAGGGCTTTTTTTTTCATAACAATTTAAGATCTAATCTCCTACATTAACCGCAACGAGACAAAATATGACAGAACAACTAGAAAAACCTATTCCACCTGCCGATGATGACTGTTGTGGTGGTGGCGCATGTAACCCTTGTGTATGGGATCATTACCATGCCGAGTTACAAAAATGGCGCATTGCCGAAGCTAAAAGAAAAGAACAAGAAAAGGAATAACCCTGACAGGGCAGCTAATTCAAGTTGTTGGCGTAAGGTGCAGGAAGCACCCTTTACCAGCAAATGTTAACTGATAACAAGCTTCATCAACACCATCTATCTCTTTCCCTTGCTCTAACAAACCTTTATCTATTAATAGCGCTAGCATATTATTAGATAACTCAGCTAATTTTGTTTTGGTGCCAATTTCCATTTTAGTCGCAACACCTTTAAATGAATAAAGCGCTCGAATAATAGTTGCCTCTGATTCGGATATTAAAGGTAGCGGTCCACTGTATGGCGGATATTGCTCTTTAGGATATTTGCCGTGAATACTTTTATACGACGCTTGTATTGCTTGAATATCATTCTCTTTATTACCTGTTAGTTTAAAAGTATGAAATACGCCAGTTTCTTTACTTAGGTAATCAACTTTAGCGAGAAAAATAGGTAAATTACAACCTTGAGCTACATGGTAGAAACCTGTTTTCCATTTTGTTACTGCTCCCCTAGTGCCTTCTGGCGTAAATAGAAAAAATACACGATTACCTTTTTGTGAGTCAATAAACGTTTTTATGAGTTCTACTTGGCCTTGACCTTTTGATGACCGATCTATTGGCATAGCCCCTAACCACATTAACCATGTGCCTAAAACAGGAATTTTACACATACTGTCTTTAATAGAAAAATAGATTTTTACATCTTGTAATATGGCGGCACCAAGGGCATAAATAAAGTCCCAATTAGACGTATGAGGTGCGCCAATAGCAACGCCTGCACCTTCCGGTGGAAATTTGCATACTTTCCACCCTGCTAATTTAAACCATAATCTAAATAACGATTTTAAAAAATATTTAGTGAATATACCGTCAAAGATAGTTTTCTCGCGAATGGCAAGTGTTTTTTTAGTCATGAACCGTATCAATATAAGACGTATGAAGAGAGTACGTGTAATTATAGCACAATCGTATAGGGTAACTTTTTAGGTTATCTAAGATATAATATTTATGTCTGTTTAATCATCTGTTTTTGTAGTTGAAATCTCTATTAATAGCACCATATGTATTCAAACAATTCTCCTTGTTCGAGGTTGTTTTTTATTTGTTAACCCTCAAAGGTAAAATCATGACTAATGCGTTAAAGACCGATGCTTTACAAATAAACTCTCTTACAAAAACTTATAAAGGCGGCTTTCAAGCGCTTAAAGGGATTACGTTAAGCGTTAAACAGGGCGACTTTTTTGCCTTACTTGGCCCTAATGGCGCAGGAAAATCTACCACAATAGGAGTCATAACGTCTTTAGTAAATAAAACGCAAGGGCAAATAAAAGTTTATGGTTATGATATAGATACCGATTTAGAAAAAGCTAAATCTTTTATTGGCTTAGTGCCGCAAGAGTTTAATTTCAATCAATTTGAACCCTTAATGAATATTTTAGTTAACCAAGCAGGTTACTATGGTGTTACACGTAAAGTAGCCATTGAGCGAGCTGAGAAATATCTTAGACAATTAGAACTGTGGGATAAGCGAAATGTTGCTGCTCGCACCTTGTCAGGTGGCATGAAGCGCCGCTTAATGATAGCTAGAGCATTAATGCACGAACCAAAAATGTTAATTTTAGATGAACCAACCGCGGGTGTTGATATTGAAGTTCGTCGTGGCATGTGGGATTTTTTGCGAGATCTTAACGAACAAGGAGTCACTATTATTCTTACGACACATTATTTGGAAGAAGCAGAAATGCTGTGTCGTAATATTGCTATTATTGATGGTGGCGAAATTGTTGAAGATACCAGTATGAAAGCCTTACTTTCACAATTAGATGTTGAAACGTTTATTTTAGATCTAAATTGTGATGATAAATCAATTGAGCTTAAAAACATTGAACATAGAATAATTGACAATCGCACATTAGAAGTCGATTTACGTAAGGAACAAACGCTAAACCAAGTATTTGATCAGTTATCAAATCAAGATATAGGGGTATTAAGTATGCGTAATAAAAGTAATCGACTAGAAGCATTGTTTGTTAGCCTCATTTCACAAAAATCAGCTACCGTAGAGGCTTAACATTATGAATAACTCTATCGCCTTAAAAAGTATTTTAACTAAAGAAACTCAGCGTTTTCTTCGAATTTGGGTGCAAACATTAGTACCTCCAGCTATTACTATTAGTTTATATTTTGTCATATTTGGCTCACTTATTGGTTCTCGTATTGGTGAAATGGACGGTTTTGATTACATGTCGTTTATTGTTCCTGGTCTCATTATGATGAGTGTTATCACTAACTCATACTCTAATGTTGCATCATCATTTTTTAGTGCTAAATGGCAAAGAAATATTGAAGAAATGCTCGTTGCTCCTGTACCCAACTGGGTAATTGTTGCAGGGTATGTGGGCGGCGGTATGGCTCGTGGTATTTTAGTTGGTTTTATTGTGACTTTGGTATCACTATTTTTTGTCGACATTCAAATTCATAATATCTGGGTGATCATTGCCACCGTATCATTAACGTCAGCAACCTTTGCTTTAGGTGGTTTAATTAATGCCATTTTCGCTGGTAGTTTCGATGATATTTCTATTATTCCAACCTTTGTGTTAACGCCTCTTACTTACCTTGGTGGCGTGTTTTACTCTATTAGTTTACTCCCTGATTTTTGGCAAGGCGTTTCACAAATCAACCCAATAGTATATATGGTTAATGCTTTTCGTTATGGGTTTCTCGGCATAAGCGATGTTAATATAACCACTGCTTTTACCGTTATTGGCTTTTTTATTGTGACACTTTTTACTATTGCTATGACATTAATTAGTAAAGGTATAGGCTTACGGAGTTAATTAAGAGCGAAGTTAGCTACAAAGTGAATTTAGATCGAAGTAATTTAGAGTAACGTTATGAAAGACAAGGTTAATATGGACACTCCTACAGGTGATTCAAAGGCGATTGTTACCAATCAAACAGGCATTCATGAAAAGCTAGAGGATATTGTTGAAAAGCATTTTTCACACCCTTTTCAAAAGCCTTATCAAAGCCATACTAAACAAGCATTTGAAAAGGTTAATACATTTGTACAAACCTTTTTAGCCAATAATCCCAATGGCGAAATTATTTTTGATTCGTGTTGTGGTGTAGGGCAAAGTACCCGTTTATTGGCAAAACGTTATCCTGACGCTTTAGTTATCGGCGTAGATAAATCATCTAGCCGAATTGAGCGAAATGTTGAAGGTTTTGATATAACAAGTGACTATCATGTGGAAAATTTTCATTTGGTTCGTGCTGATCTTAATGATTTTTACCGTTTAGTAAAAACAGCTAATTGGCCAGTCAAAAAACATTATATTTTATATCCCAACCCTTGGCCTAAAGCAAAACATGTACAAAGACGTTGGCATGGTAGCGCTGTATTTCCCACATTGATTTCTATTGGAGATCAAATTATTTTACGTAGTAACTGGCTACTATACTTAGAAGAGTTTCAATTAGCAGCAGATATTGCGGGTTTGATTGGCAATATAACGGAAGTCAGTGATGATGAGCCATTAACGCCTTTTGAAGCAAAATATCAAGTGAGTGGTCAGCAGTGTTGGCAACTTACTGTTAATACTGCTTGTTATAATTATTAATACCAAGCGAAGTAATAAACAGCTCACTTAGCGAGAATAATTTCATCGTTTTTCAAAGCATCATAAAAAGCAATAATCCTAAAATCAGTGAAAAGTAGAAGACATTTGTGTGTTTTTTGATTAAAGTGCTCCGCTTAAATGATTAATTTTCTAGTGATGAGTATGACTGCGAGTAAACGCATAGCACAAGCAACAAATGAATCTTTACACCAAATTTTTACTATTGCTGAAGCGCCAGACTCCACTTTAGGACGAATTGAAAAAGAAGTCTCGCAAAATCTTGCTGGTTTTCTTAATGATCATATTGTTGCTAGCAAAAATGCCTTAACAGATATAGAACAAGATTTTATTTCTCCACACATACCTGAGCAACCTGAGTTTGTGTCTGATCATATGCGCCACCTGCTAGATAAACTCGTAGCGCAATCAGTGCATACTGCTAGCCCTAGTTTTATTGGTCATATGACCTCTGCCTTACCAGCCTTTATATTACCTTTGTCTAAATTGATGGTTGGTTTAAATCAAAACTTAGTTAAAGTTGAAACCTCTAAAGCCTTTACGCCATTAGAGCGACAAGTGCTAGGTATGATGCATAATTTAGTTTACCAAGAAGATGAAAGCTTTTATCAAACTTGGATGCACAGTGCTCAGCATTCGTTAGGTGCTTTTTGCTCAGGTGGAACTGTTGCTAATATTACCGCCCTTTGGGTAGCTCGCAATAAACTACTTAAAGCTGATGGTAGTTTTAAAGGCGTTAACCGTTCTGGTTTATTCTCAGCTTTACAACATTACGGTTATCAAGGTTTAGTCATACTTGTTTCAGAGCGCGGACATTATTCTTTGAAAAAATCGGCTGATATTCTGGGTATTGGCCAAGACAGCGTTATTGCTATTGAAACTGATGAAAATAATAAAATAGATTGTAAAAAGTTAGCACAAAAATGCCAACAGTTAGCTGAACAAAATATCAAAGTACTAGCCATTGTTGGCGTAGCAGGAACAACAGAAACAGGCAATGTAGATCCCCTCGATAAAATGGCTGATATTGCACAAAAATATCAATGTTATTTTCATGTTGATGCCGCATGGGGTGGTGCAACCTTATTATCGAATAAGCATAGATATTTACTTAATGGCATTGAACATGCCGACTCAGTGACTATTGATGCTCATAAGCAAATGTATGTACCAATGGGAGCTGGCGTTGTTTTATTTAAAGACCCCTCTTCTGTGGCCGACATTGAGCATCATGCTGAATACATACTGCGTAAAGGTTCAAAGGACTTAGGCAGCCATACTTTAGAAGGCTCCCGTTCAGGAATGGCCATGTTGGTATATGCTAGCTTGCATATTATTAGCCGTCCTGGATATGAAATGTTGATTAATCAGGCCATAGAGAAAGCAGAATATTTTGCCAAAATAATTAATGAACATGAAGACTTTGAATTAATTACAGTGCCAGAATTGTGTTTGTTAACCTATAGATATGTGCCTAAATCAGTGCAAGCTTTATTGGCCAAGAGCCGACTTAGCAATAATAAAAAGCAACAAGCAGAGCTTAATATATTATTGGATAAATTAACAAAATTTATCCAAAAACGACAACGAGAAGCAGGACATTCTTTTGTTTCTCGTACTCGTATTAAAGTAGGGCGTTATAACGATGAAAAAGTTACTGTTTTTAGAGT
>Ga0209081_1000997_pt1 | contig 16928 bp, 17 predicted proteins | sample GOMGulsemesocosm_4_FD_184636 | JGI IMG/M metagenome (GOLD analysis project Ga0209081, IMG submission 184636) | Methane-oxidizing microbial communities from mesocosms in the Gulf of Mexico - GOM15B Gulf of Mexico (SPAdes) (version 2) | ecosystem: Environmental > Aquatic > Marine > Cold seeps... | reverse complement strand
TTTGACTGATAATCCTGCCATCAAAAACATGCAGGCGATTGAGTTAGCGGCCGCCAGTTTATTAAATCAACAATCCATTTCACTTCCAGAGAAAGAGGAATCTATGAATAAAGAATTATTGGCCTTATTAGGGCTGTCCGAAGATGCAGACGATAAGACGGTTTTGGCTGCTTGTGCTGCATTGAAGCAATTGAGCGATAAAAGCGCGAATTTGGTGGCGAAAATTGAAACCTTAACTATTGAAAAAGAGGCGTTAGCCGCTACTTCTGGGCAGGTTGATTCGTCTAAATATGTGCCTATCAATGTGGTAACTGAGCTGCAAACACAGCTTGCCGCGTTATCAACAGGTATTGAATCCGATAAGGTGACGGCGTTAATTCAGGCTAATAAAACTAAATTACCGACACCGGGCCTACAAACGTGGGCAGCGACGCAATCTTTAGCGGCATTAAGTGCTTATTTAGAGACGGCTCCTGAAATTGCGGCTTTAAGTGGTTTGCAGACGGGGGGCAATGCGCCTTCCGATGTGGATGGCTCGCTGTCTTCGGAAGAGCTGGCGGTTTGTAGTGCGCTGGGAACTGACGTGGAAGAATTTAAAAAAACCAAAGGTAAAAGCTAATGGCGGCGTTAAGTAAGGAAAGAAATACAAGCTATCGTGACGGCCATTCTGTGGTTCATGGCGTAGCCGCTGGGGCGGTTATTTTTGCCGGGGCTTTGGTTTGCGTTAATGCGACGGGTTATTTAGTACCTGGTTCTGTTTCGACAACTTTAAAAGCAGTCGGTCGCGCTGAAGAGACGGCTGATAACACTGGCGGCATTGATAATGCGCTGCAAGTTCCCATCAGAAAAGGCGTGTTTAATTTTGCTAATGCTGGTGATGTGACTTTAGCCCACGTAGAAACCGATGTGTATATCAATGACGATCAAACGGTGTCATCTGTTGTTACGGGTAAGTCGGTGGCTGGTAAATGTATTGCGGTCGATTCTGACGGTGTTTGGGTTCAATTTAAGTAGGGATGAGTAATGATTATTAATAAAGCTGGGCTAAGTACCCTTTTTACTGCATTTAAAGTGGCATTTAATGCGGGTTTTAGAAGCCAAGAGGTTTTGTGGACTCGCATTGCAACTTTAGTGCCCTCTTCAACCAAAGAAGAAAAATACGCTTGGCTGGGGCAATGGCCACGATTAACGGAATGGCTGGGTGAGCGACAAGTAAAGAACTTAACGCTGCATGATTATTCTATTAAGAATAAAAAGTATGAAGTGTCGGTTGCTGTTCCCAAGGATGATTTGGAAGATGATACCTTTGGTGTTTTTTCGCCGATGATGCAGGAAATGGGGTTTGCAGCCGCAACGCACCCCGATGAGTTAGTTTTTGCGCTATTGGCCTCTGGGTTTTCTGAGACTTGTTACGACGGGCAATATTTCTTTGATTCGGATCACCCTGTTAATGGTGCTTCTGTTTCAAACTTACAGGCAGGCGCAAGCGCTGCTTGGTTTTTATTGGATACGCGCCGCGCTTTAAAACCGCTAATCTTTCAGCGTCGTAAAGATTATGAATTTCAATCAATGACGGCGGCTGATGATGAGTCGGTGTTTATGCGTGATGAATTTCGCTATGGGATTAGTGCGCGAGTGAATGTTGGTTTTGCTTTTTGGCAAACGGCATTTGGCTCTAAAGCAACGCTCGACCAAGCAAACTTTAATGCAGCGTATGCCGCTATGTTGGCGCTTAAATCAGATGAAGACCGGCCACTAGGCATTATGCCGAATATTTTAGTCTGTGGGCCTAGTCAGCGTGCAGCAGCCAATGCCTTACTGGAAGCGCAGTTTAACGCGGCAGGCGGAAGCAATACTAACTTTAAAGCAGTCGAGTTAATGGTTGTTCCCTGGTTAGCTTAATAAAAAATGGTGTTTGGGTTATGCGGCTTTTCAGCATAGCCCAATAGTTTTGATATTTACAAAGGATTAAGAAAATGGCAGTAGCAAAAGCAAAATTAGGCTTACGCGTTACCAGCAAGCGTGATGGTTTTAGACGGGCAGGCTATGAATGGAATGGCAGTACTGTTATTCCCCTAGCTGATTTAAGCAAAGATCAGGTTGAGCAATTAAAGGCTGAATCTTTACTGGTGGTTGAAGAAGTCGAGCTAGCTAAGGCTGAATCAGATACGGATAGCGAAGACTAATGGTCTACTGCACTCGTGACGATATGGTTTCGCGCTTTTCTGAGCAAGAAATTATGCAGCTGACAGATCATAAAAACTTAGGTTTTATTAATGAGCTTGTTTTGTCTCAGGCGATTAGTGATGCGAGTGCAGAAATCGACGGTTATTTATCGGCCTATCCATTGCCACTAGAGAGCGTACCTACCGTGCTAGTTCGCAGTTGCTGTGATGTGGCGCGGTATTATTTATATGATGACGGAATGATAGATCAGGTTGAAAAGCGATATGAAGCCGTCATTAAATATTTATCTCAAATCGCAAAGGGCAATATTAGTTTGGGCCTTAGTACCGAAGGCGCGTCAGTCGATGTTGATGATTTAGCGGAAATGCAATCTGCTGGCAGCGTTTTTGGTCGTAGTAGCAATGGATTCATCTAATGACATTAAGGCAAATTCTTGAAGCTAGAATATCGAATGAAAGTAATGTTTTTAGAGAAGTTGCTGGAGCAGCATCACTGGACGCAATCTTAAAGGGGCGAATGGCTTCCCCTGGTTGCTATCTTTTTAATGAGCGAGATAACGCAGGAGCCAATCAAGTGCTAACCATCGTTAGTCAGCGGGTAGTTAAGCAAATAGCGGTTGTTACGGTTGTTGGTAACGTCAGAAGCTCAAGTGGCGCAGACTCTTCAGATGAGTCTGAAGCTGTTAGGGATGTCATTAGTGGCTTATTGCTTGGCCACATTCCCTCACCCGAGCATGAGGCTATTGAATTTGTTGGCGGTGGTCTTGTTACTTTTATTAATGGCTTATATGTCTGGAAAGACACATATAGAACAGCAAATCAAATTAGGAGCAGTTTATGAATATGGGCGGCAGTTACATCAAAAAGAATAAGGATGCTAAACCAGAGCTGGTTGAGCGTACAAAAACCATTGCAGAACATGACGCAGAGGAAAAAGCCAAAACAGCGGCTAAAGCTAAAAAAACAGTGGGAGATAAATAATGGGTGATCTACTCAATAACAAACGCGTACTGATTTCTAAAATTGAAACCGTGTACGGCACAGATTCTGTTCCTGTTGGCACGGATGCTATTTTAATCAGCGAAGCCAAGCTAACCCCGTTAGTTGCCGATACTGAAAAGCGGGGAAATTTACGCCCGTATTTAGGACGTGATAAAGAAATCCATGTTGGCGAAAATGTACAGCTTACTTTTAGTTGTGAAGTCGCTGGGGCTGGTTCTGCTGCACTTTTGGCAGGCACAGCCCCCGCTTTTGGTAAATTACTGCGTGCTTGTGGTTTTAGTGAAACCATCACCATTGCTCAAGATGCGGTTTATAGCCCCGTTTCAGCAAGTTTTGAATCCATTACCCATGTATTTAATTTAGATGGCCAAAACCACAAAATGACGGGTTGCCGTGGCACGGTGTCTATTGTTCAGGATGTGAATAAACTGCCTAAGTTCCAGTTTGCCTTTACTGGTATTTATAACGCTCCTAGCTCTGTTGCTGCAGTAACACCGGATTTCTCAGCCTTCCAAACTCCAGAACCTGCAGGCAAAGGCAGAACAGGCCAATTCTCATTAGGCGGCTGGGCAGGTGTGCCAATCTCATTAACCACTGATATTGCCAATAGCGTGGTTTTCCATCAAACACTAACCACCAATGAAATTAAGATTACAGACCGCGAGCCTGCAGGTCAGTTACGAGTGGAAGCCACCGATTTATCAACTAAAAACTTCTTTACTGAAGCTTTAGCAAATGGAACGGGTGCATTAAGTATTCAACACGGTCAAACGTCAGGAAATATTGTGGTTATCGATGCGCCAAACACGCAAATTTTAAAACCCGATTATGGTGATTTAAATGGCATGGCAACGGTTGATATGGGGCTGGCATTTATACCTGGTAACTCAGGCGATGATGAATTAACCATTACTGTTAAATAAACTCAATAACGTAGCCTGTATGAAGCTTGCGTAATACAGGGTTTAAATACACTGAACTCCCGTATTACGTACCTCCATACGGGCTACCAGATACTTAACTTAACGAGAACATAATGCTAAATATCGCAAAACTAAACGACTTAAAAATCACATGGCCAGTCACGCTGGAAGTCGAAAAAGACACGGAAATAGAAATCGAACTCGACTTTAAAGTATTGCCGGATGATCAAGTAAAAGAGCTGGCACTCAAAGGCGATAGAGAGTTATTAAAAGGCGTGCTAACAGGCTGGAAAGGCATTAGTGCTGATGTTGATAATGAGCTGGAATTTAATACCGAAAACTTAGAAACCATGAGTAACTTTTCATTTTTTCGCATGCAAGCGGTTACTGCTTATTACGAAGCTATCGCCACCTTTGCAAGAAAAAACTCCAAGAGGCGGTAAACAAATACCTAGCGGGTGATTTTGATAGAAAACAAGAAAATGCACTATCAGATGATCTGGATAACTGGGGTTTATCGCCGGAACAAAAACAGCAGTTTTTAAAAAAAGTCCTCGTTACGGATGATGAGGCATTTTATTTATGGCCACAGCATAAATCCCTGTGGGACGCGTTTATGTGTATCAGAACGCAAACGCTTAAAACCCAAGGCCGTTTTGCTGGCTTTAATTACCCAGGCATAGAATCTGGGTTAAGAATGGCGGGTATAAATTGTGATGCCGAGTTATTCCAAGGCTTACAGCAGATTGAAAACCATATTATTAATTTTGTTTTAAACAAATCGTAGCCCGTATGAAGCTTGCGGAATACGGGAATTACTGGAATAACGGCAATGGCAAAAAACCTTGAACTTAAATTAATCTTATCAGGCGACGGCAAGCAGCTAAAAGCCGTCACTCAAGATGCGAAAGGTAATATTGTAGAGCTTGGTCGAGTAAGCACTAATGCAACGGCGAGTATATCCAAAGGTTTAAACGGTGCCGGGAAAGATGTTAAATCATTCGGCACAACATCATCAAGTACTACATCTAAAATTTCTTCAGGGATGAAGGGAGCAAGCAGTGAAACAGTAAAGTTAAAGAATAATATTGGTGATGCAAAATCAATCATGATGGGTTTTGCAGGTGTTACTGCAGGTGCTTTTGCGCTTGATCATATCGGCGTTTTTGCAGCTGATATCTCTAAAACAGTTCAAAGAATTCAAGATTTAGACATTAGAATTCGCAACTTAACCAAAAGCGAAAAGGACTTCGCCGAAACACAGCAATTCCTATCTGATTTATCACAACGCCAAAATAAAGATCTACTCACGCAAACCGATTCTTTCAGTAAATTACTTGCCTTAGAAAAAGGCGGGATTATTACTCGCCAGGAAAGTAAAAAATTAATGGAGGGGATGAATGATGTTTCTTCCTCTTTAGGTGCATCAAACGAGCAGTTAAAACAATCGCTATTTGGTTTAGCACAGGGTTTTTCTTCAGGTACTTTACGCGCTGAAGAATTAAACCAGGTAACCGAACCGTTACCTGGTTTATTGCAAGAACTTGATAGAGCAGCAGGTCTTGGTGCGGGTGGTTTTAGAAAATTAGTTAATGATGGAAAAGTCACTAGCGATTTTTTTAAATCAACTTTAATAAAATCATTTGAAGCGTATGCGGGTGCCGCTGAAGCAACCAGTGAAACACTGACTGCAAAATATACAAAAATAGGTAATAGCTATACCGCATTAGCTAAAACATTAGAATCACCCATCACCTCTAATTTAGGGCCTGTTTTAGATGTCGCATCCGATGGAATTGAATTAATTACACAAAATGGCGATGTATTAGCTAATACATTTGCTGGTTTGGCAACAATAACAGGAGGACGATTATTAGGTTCTTTTACAAAACTATCCGCTGAAAAGTTGAAACAAACAGGTATTTCTAATCAGCATACCGCCGCAATTAAGCAAGAGACGCAGATTGCATTAAAGGCCCAAGCGCAGGCAAAATCTGCATTGATAGTAGCAAGGCAAAGAGCAGCAGCTAATTATCAATCAGAAGCATCATTAAGAGCTGTTGCGACAGCTGAGGCAACATTAAGATCCGCAACAACGCGAGCAACCACGGCGATGGTGGCACAAACAGCCATTACCAGAACAGCAACACTAGCACAGCGTGGTTTTAATCTCGCTATGGGCGCAATGGGTGGCCCTGTTGGTTTAGCAATGACCGCTGGAATTTTGCTGTATTCAGAGTTAAGTTCAGGTGCAGATGAAGCAACCAGTCGCCAGGAATTATTAAACGAATCGATTAATAAAACGGGATTGGAGATTTCTGGGTTATCAGCATTACAAATTGAAATAGAAACCGATAAGGCAACGCTTGAGTTAGCTAACTTATCGGCTGATTTGAAAGGGTTAAGAGCGCAACAGGAATCAATGCGATTTCAGGTGATTGGTTTTGATTCAGCAGAATGGGATTCCGTTAATAACCAAATTGATTCAACTCAAGATAGTATCGCCACGCTCACCGGTAAAATTATTGCTTTAGATAACCAAGAAGCGGTTAATCTTAAAGACAAGCTAGATTTCTCAACGCTTAATATCGCCGAGCTAAATACTGAGCTGGATAATACGCAGTTAGCACTATCAAAAGCACAAAACGCGGCAGAAAGCGCACAACAACAGTTTAGCCAGGGACTAATTAAAAGAGGCGAGCTAGACCGGTCTAACCAAGAGGTTAGCGAATTAACGAATAAAATTAAAACGCTTTCTGCCAATATTTCAAGCGTGAATAAATCGCCTTTATCCGTTCCTGTTGATGAGAAAACATCGAAAAAAATTAATGATATCACCGCATCATTACAAAATGAGATTAAACAACAAATAGCGCTAACGCAAAGCAAGTTACTAGGCATTGATGCGGTTAATAATACAAGTTATGCCTTGGATGCAGAAAGAAAAATAAGAGAGCTAGGCATTGATAAAACATCGGCGCACGCTGATCAAATACGCAATCTGTCAGGTGCATTGCTGCAATATAATCAAGCCAGCTCATCAATTAGCGCAACAGTAGAGGCTGAAAACCAAAGTTATACGCAACGATCAGCATCATTAAAAAGTTTATTTGATCAGAAAATAATCTCTCAAACAGAATACGAAACACGGAGTAGCGAACTTACTACTGAACACCATCTTGTCATGCAGCAAGCAGAGGCACAGCATCAAGCTATCATGCAAGAAATAGCTAGTCATGCAGCACGATTAGATGATCTGAAGGCGCAATATGATGCTAAAAAAATCACTGCATCCCTATACAACGCACAAGTAGAAAACGCAGAGAGAACACACCAAAATAACCTTGATGGAATTAAGGAAAGTGCCCAGAAAAAGGAATTATCTGGGCTACAAACCTTTATACAGCAAAAAGAACAAGCTGAAGATAATGCGCATTTTAAACGCATGGAAGCATTGCGGGTGGCTTTGGATAGTCAGTTTATTACTGAAGAGGACTACTTTAATCGGGTGGCAACAGAAACACAGAACCATGAGAATAACTTAAATTTAATACGGGAACACTCAGCAAGTGAATACATAAAGTCTTTATCCGGAATAGAAAGCGCTACCAAAGATACTGCAGCAGGCATTTCAAACAGTATGTCCGGTGCAGCCGGCAATATGGCGGGATCATTCCAAAATGCCGCCCTATTAAGTATTGCCGCTATTCAATCCATACAAAAAGCGCAATATAACAACACGTATGCGGGCGTATTCAATGCCAATGGGAAATCGGGCTACAACAGTAATGGCGATTACATTACAGGCAACCCAAACGATCCCTATGGCTTTGTTGCAAGAGGCAATCAGCAGCAAGCCGACCGTGATGCTAAGTATTACGACCGCGATATGGCAAACCCATATAGCAAATACAATCGTGATAAAAACAACCCATACAGTCAAGAAAATCGCAGCTACTATCACAGCGGCGGAATCGTAGGCGAGGATTTAGGCAGTAAAGAAGTCAACGCGACTTTACTACAAGGCGAAGGCGTATTCACAGAAAACCAAATGGCCGCAATGATGCCTGTGCACAGCATTATGGCCGCGATGCACACAGAAGATACACCGCAATCATTAAGCTTTGATTTTCCGCAATCATCAACAAACAAAGGCGCTAATTTTCTAGCAGAATACACGCGAGTTAATAGCAAGCATGTAGAGAACTTTGAAATAGCGACCGTGCGCCATGTCGAGGCTATCAGCGGCGGCTTTGAATTATTTATTAGCAGTATGGGGTCAGTATTTGATACTGCATTCAGTAAGATTAATATTCCAAATGCTGCATCAACCAGCGCGGCGCTTAATAGTGTTAGCTACAATCAGCTCAGTACATTTAGCCCCAGCTATCAGACGATAGAAGAAAGCCAGCCCAAAAAAGCTACGCCCACAACGCAAGCTGAAAAGTTGCAGTTTATTCAAGAAATGATGGGTGGCGAGACAGGGTTTGATGCGCAAAACGTGTTTAATCCATACCTAAAAGGCAATGATCATGGCGCTGTTGAGAATATCATCAGAATAATTGGCCAAAATGACCAGCGCTGGAATAAATCCACGGGTAGCGGATGGAGTTCAAATCAGGGGGATACCGCCGAAGATCGTTTTAGCATTAAAGACGGTGTTTCTTTTATTATTGATCCCGATGCAATCGGCCATAGCATTGCTGATGCGGGCGTTCTGAATGTATCAAAAGACGGTCGTGTTTCAAAAACAGCGCAGGAATATGACCACGATTATCAGCAATACGTAGATAAAACCACGGATTTAGGGTTAATTGACGTTAATACCGACACCGATGCACTCAAAAAAGCAGGCGTAAGCGAACACTTTATACAGCAAGTAAAAGACTATCAAGAAGCGGTCTTTAATAAATTATTTGCAGATTACCAGCAGGATATAAAATCCGCGCAGGAAAGCCAGCCGAAGCCACAAGCAACACAGCCAATTAATCAGGATGATTCACGGGTAACCGGCGCTTATTTACCAGAAAACTACACCCCTCAGCAATACAACCCAGATACAGCCCCCACAGGGTTTTTTCAATCACTAGAATTTGGTGATAGAACCAGCGGATATGATCTATACAGAGATTTACTCAAAAATTCAGATGATGCTTATAGCGACATAGCCGACACATCAGAAAAAACATGGGAAGATGCAGATGATGACTTAAACGATTACAGCAAAGACTTTGCCGACCGCATGGACGTTATCACGTGGGATTTTAATAGCGCGATGGAAGAAATGCGCAATAACTCGCAAATTCAAATCAGCACGACTGCGCCAAGTTTTTCAGAGATAGAAACAAGCCCAGCGGTAACTGAGCCCACAGTAATGGAGCCGATATTTACAATTGAACCACCCGCGAGCATCGGAATACCCGTTGAGCCTACCGCACCTATAAACCCCGTTAATGATGAAGATAAAGACGACGGTAGCGATTGGATGGATGATTGGAACAAGCCTATCTTTTTTCACAGCGGCGGTATTGCAGGCATTGATAAAAGCAACCGTGAAATTGATGCCACTTTACTAAAAGGCGAAGGCGTATTTACCCAAGCACAAATGAGCGCATTGGCTCCTATTTCCTACCTAAACGAAAGCCAAAGCAGCGGCAACAATGTAGTGGTTAATGTGCATGAAGCGCAAAACACCCAAACAGAAATACGCCAAACCGAACAACCCGACGGCAGTATTCAGATCGACGTAATAGCCCGCGCGGTTGAAGGAAAAATCATTAGAAACATGCAGTCAGGCGGCGGCATTGCCAAAGCCTTGCAAGGTCAATACGGATTAAGGAGAGGCAGATAATGGCAGCCGCATGGCCTAACTCTGTTCCTGAACCCGTGAACAGCTACCAATTACAAGAACGCGATACGGTAGCCAGAACAGGCGACCAATTCGGCGTAAATGTAACCCGTAAACGCTACACAAACCCCATTACAGTGATTGGCTTATCATTCGTGCTAACCAGTGCAGAAGATAACGCCATGCAGTCGTTTTTTGATGACACCTTATATGGCGGCGGTCGAAAATTCACCGCGTCTTGGCTAACATTGCTTAACAAACCCCACCACACTGCAAAGATGCAGCAACCCCAAAAAACTATGATTGGTGGCGGGTTGTGGTCGGTTAATACAGAAATAGAAGTAAGCGATGCCGGGGAATTAATCGAAGGCTATTTACACCCGTTTTATAAAGAAATCCCCAATATTGCACCCGTGGCGAATGATGTTAATGCAGGTAATGCAGAAGTTGGCTATGGCAGCTTAACAGTTACATTATCAGCGAGTGATGCCGATAGTAATCTAGGATTTTTCTATATTAAATCACTGCCAACGCTGGGTGTGCTGTATGAAGATGCAGGGTTAACAACAATAGCCGTTGTCGATAAAAGTTATCTAGCCAGCAGCACAGCTAAAGCTTTTTATTATCAAGCAGAAAGCGTGGTTGGAACTGATAGCTTTGCCTATTTGGTCGAAGATGAGCATCTAAAAGAAAGCAACACGGCAACCGTGACAATTTCTGTCATCGAGCATGTCAATGTTATACCGACAGCCGATGCCAAAAGCGTCACGGTTCAAGCTGAAATTTCAGTAAACATAATCCCGACAGCGGATGCGGTCAATACGACTGTTGAAGCAGCGGCAAACACAATCCCGACAGCAGATGCAGTCAGTACGACTGTTGAAGCATCGGCAAACACAATCCCGACAGCAGATGCAGTCAGTACGACTGTTGAAGCATCGGCAAACACAATCCCGACAGCAGATGCAGTCAGTACGACTGTTGAAGCAGGAGCTTAAACAATGGCAAGCGTAGCAATTAATCTATCCGGTGCAGATGCAGATGGCACGGTCACACATTTTAAAGTAACAGCATTGCCGACACTGGGAGCGCTTTATACTGATGCAGGGCTATTAACGGCATTGGTTATTAATACAGATTATGCAGCAACAGCAGAGGCGCTGACGGTTTATTATGATGCGGCAAGCGTAACGGGGGCTGATAGTTTTACTTATATGGCTAAGGATGATGCAGGGGCATATTCGTTAGATGCAACAGTTAGTGTTGATGTAACTGCAATAATAAATGGGTACAGGTATTTTAGATTAGACATTACCGTCACGGCAGGAGTCGGGGGATTGTCTCTTGATGATATGCGCCTAGTCGCTGATGGCATTGATTATCCTAGCGTTAATATGACAGGCTTGTCATCACCATCACCGCTCGTTGCATCCGCATCCGAGGAAAGTCACGCATCTTACGGCGCATATTTAGCATTTGATGCAGGATTAGGCTCTTCTGCTACGAGATGGTACACATCCGCAACAGTAGCAACGGTCGGTTGGCTTCAAATAGACTTGGGGGTTGGTAATGAAATAACACCAACCCAATTAAAACTAAAAGCTCCAGATGGAGCATCAGCTAGAGGGTTGGTTGATTTTCGACTTCTGGCATCAAATTCTGGAAGCTTTTCTGGGGAAGAGGCTGTGCTTCTTAATGTATCAGGAGAGGGTGCTTGGGCTGATTATCAAGTTAAAACTTTTGCTTTGTCTTAATGTTATTTTAACAAATCACGGGATATAAAATGGCAGAATGGCCACCGACACTTCCTGCACCCTTACAAAAAGGGCTGGAATTAAACCCACAGCAAACAACTAAGGCAATACAGTTTGATGCTAAAAACAGCCGTCAAATAAAACGTGCCAGCAATCCGCCGCATGACTTGCGCTGCGAGTTTATTATGGATTTAGCGCAGCTGCAAGCGTTTGAGTTTTGGTGGGCTTATGAAATATCGCACGGATTACTTGCTTTTGATGCAAGCTGGCTAACGACCCTCGGCTTTAATGCGCACAAAGCGCGTTTTTTATCGACGTATCAAGCAGTCAAGCAAGGCGGCGTTTATCAAGTTTCTGTTGAATTAGAAATCATTGGATTAGCAACGATTTATACGTTTATAGCACCCCCGTGGCCGACATCAAACTCGGTGTTGCCTGAATTTCCTGTGTTAGATTCGCTGTACACATGGATTGACTCAGCATTATTAACGGAGGGGGATGCATACGGAAATGAAGCGCTGCCTAATGTTAGTGGATCAACTGCAATGCGGGCAGAAAATCAAAACAACACAACGTACGGATCGGGCGTAATGCCCGTGGTCAGTGTTGCAGGATTTAAAGCGTTGGAGCTGGAGTCATTATCTTGGCTTCTATCCTACGAGCATGCAATATTTTCTTATGTTCGCGATGCTATTTCATCGCAAGGGCTGAGTAAACGCAGCGGACTTATCGTCTCATCTACCGATAGTAACAATCTTATTTATTTTGGAAATGGTGAGTTATTCGCGGAATTTACTGGCGGGATGAAGCATGGCAATGAAAGTGGTGGTTTTTTAATTAATGGCTCAACCGCAACAATAATTGATTATCTCGGTGGCGAAACTAGCTTTACTTTTTCACCACGGTCGGGTCGTAATTTATTTTATTTTGAGATTCCTTCTGCGGGGTCTGGTGAATATATGAAACTATGGTGTAACGGAAATTTTGTGGGTCAAAGGATTCAATCTATAGCGTCAAATGTGAATGTTTCATTTATGATTTCATCCGTGTCAAAAGATGCCACGTTTGTTAAGCCTTATTTATATGAATTTCTGATGTGGAGCAATAGAAACCTAACCGAACTAGAGCGCCAGTCCGCAGAATACGCACTAATCAGCAAATGGCAAATAGGATAATATGATAGACGCAACTGCACAGAAAATAATCGCCACGGCCGATCCTAATGCCATTATTTACGATACATTGGAATTTGATCACCCCTTGTTCAATCTGCTTATCGTCGCAGGCTATGAGCCATTAATAGCCGATGCTAAAACTTATCAACCCTATGCGTTTGATGTCAGCCCCAGCACCGTAGCCGATGGCGAAAACAACGAATTTGAAGCGGTCATCAGCAACGTGCGCCGCTCGATTCCTACCTTGATTATTCAAGCATTAGAAAGCGGCCAGCCCGTTAAGATTTATCACCGGCAAGTTATTACCAATAATACGGGAACAGTACTTAGTATTGTAGCGCCTGCTTTGCCGTACCACGTCACCAGTTGCAGCGAGAGTAGCGATTCGGTCAATATATCCGCCGCATTTGTGAACATACTCGATGCTACTTTTTTAAACGAGCGTTATGATTTAGCGCGTTTTCCCGGCTTATAAAATGATATTCAATGAAGCTTTTAAGGACTTTGAACACGAAGGCGGCTGGATAACCCCACAGGAATGGCTGCACAAAAAGAAACCAAGCAAGCCACCAAAAAAAACCAGCTCAGGTGGATCGGCATCAAGCCCAAGCACCACCAGAAACCCCGTATCAGTTAAGCGCGATGCGACCTACGACATTAACCTGCAAGTTAATCAAATCAAGCCCGGCGCTGTTATTCCCTGCCAATATGGACGGCATATTTCATACCCCGATTTAATCGCGCAAAAATTAATCGAGGTTACAAGCAGCAATGCCTTTAATTATTTTTTATTTTGCATAGGCCAAGGCGAATATGACATCGAATCAATCAAGATTGGCTCGTCACTGATAGCAGATATTCCTGGCGTAACTTATGAAGTCATCGCACCCGGTCAAAACATTACTTTATATCCCACAGTTTTAAGCGCAGGCGTTCAAGTGTCCGCTGCAATCACTGAGGCGGGCGTATTAGATACCAGCTGCGCCGTAGGTTTTACCGTTAGCAAATTAATTTTTGCCATTGAATTTCCAGAAGGATTATATAAGCGCGAGCTAGACGGAACATTAACCGCTCAATCAACCACAATCACCTTCCAATATGCCCCGATTGATGACTTAGACGTAGTGACAGGCGCATGGGTGAATGCGGGGGCGGTTGCTTACAATCAAGCCAGCTCATCACCCATCAAGGAAGAGCATATTTACAGCGTGGCAGAAGGTCGTTATGCCGTAAGAGTACTGCGTAGTAATCCCGACACCAGCGACAGCCGAACAAAAAACACGGTCAAGCTTTCACGATTTAGAGCGCAAAGTTTTAGTGGCCACGGTAGCTATGGAAATTTAACTTTAATTGCCGTAAAAACCACTACGCAAAAAGAACCGTTTGATTTAGAAAATAACCGATTATCCGTGGTTAGCACCCGAAAATTAGCCCCCATTGCAGGTGGATTAGTATCGGCCACTCGATCTATTATGCGAGCCATTGCCGATGTAATGACAGCAAGTTATAGCGCGGAGCTGGGCGTGGAATACTTAGATGTAACCGCCATGCAAGCACTGGATGCGCAGCTAGAAGCCAGAGGCGATTATTTTGATGGTGTATTTGATGATGCCGCAGGCGTATTTGATACCATACAAACGATTGCCAGCGCAGGCCGATGCAGCGCTTACCTGCATGATGGATTATTAAAAATAGTCCGAGCAGAATCCGCCAGCACGTATGCCGCGTTATTTACCCCAAGCAATATCGTAAAAGACACATTCGCAATCAACTACAGTCCACCGGGCTTTCGCGCTGTCGATAATTTGCGTGTTGAATACTTAGATGAAAACACATGGACAACTAAAAGCGTCCAATGCAGTTTTGGGGGTGTAGATAATGAAGAAACGGTTTCATTTTTTGGGGTGATAAATAGGAATCAAGCCTACAGAGAAGGAATCACGCAACTTGCAAGAGAGCTTTATCATCGTACAGCTGTAAGCTTTGACACAGGCATGGAGGGCGTACTTTTAAAGCTGGGCGATGCAGTCATTGTCGCGCATGATGTCGATAATTTCTCACAATGGGGAACGATTTATAAAACAATCGGCGCAGATAGAATTGTCCTGAGCAATCCCGTTAATTTTAATGCACAAAGCAGCGGCGGCATTTACATCAGCAATAGCAACGGTGGCGTGACTTACCTTGCCGCAACACCCGGCGGAAGTCCTTACGAGTTAGTATTAACTGCAGGAATACCCGCTGGATTAATCAGCATTACAGACGAGGCCGAACCCTCGCGCTATGCCTTTGTAACCGCTGTTTCTGCTGCACGAATTGCGAGAATTACAGGTATTATCGCCAATGATGGCGGCTATAGCATTGAGTGCGATGTTGAAGATGATCGAGTGCATGGCGCAGATCAAAACGGCGTACCAGCGGAAACATCAGGAAACTGGTCGGTAACGGCGAATGCAGATGCAGCAACAGCAATGGCTCCTACGGCAGAGTCGGGGTATTCGCTTAGCGATGTAGAGCTAACTTACGCAATCACAGGAAGCCTTCGTGTTTATACGATGCGATGGACTGCGGCTGGATATTCAAAATTTCAAGTTGAGTGGTTTGTCGACTACACATCGTATAACGGTTCGTATAGCGCTAGTGTGGTGGTAAGCGATGTAAACGAGTATCTAAGAACCCTCAACCCGTACACCGCTGTTATAACTAGCGTAAAAATAACGCCGTATCATAATGGCGTTTGGCTTAACGATAAAGCGGTTAATTCATCCGGCGCAAATGCGCAGGCCACGCAAGATTTAACCATTTCAAATTTCATTACGGCATAATCATGGCACTCATAGCACCTGACCGATATTTCAACTGGTCGCCTTCGAGCGGCGTATCAGAATACGATTATGAAATCATAAACACAGCAACCGGCGTGGTATTAAGATCGGGCGTTGTTTACACCAGCTCATCAATTTATACCTACGCACAAGCCAAAGGTGACGGTGCGGTGATAGCCAGCATCACAATAAGAATACGCGCTAAAGATTTAGCGAGCGGCGATGTCGGTACTTGGTTTGAATCGGTCATTGCCACGCCATTTCCAGAAACCGATCTCGCAGCACATAGCCACACCTTAGCGGATATTAGCGACGCTGGAACAATGGCGGGGGAAAATGTAGGTGCAACGGGTAGCTTTACCACTGCTGACGGAAAAACAATCACGGTGAGTAAAGGGGTTATAACGGGGATTGTTTAAATACCATGCAGCACAAACACAGTGCGTAAATTCCTAGAGTAATTTTTCAGCTCAATATAACACTGAAGTACCGCTGTATTCGTTTGATAGTCTCCAGTATAAATATTATTCATAATCACGTTCTGGCTATAGCTTTTTAGCTTAATATTTCCCGTCCAAGCTCTTTTATATCCCATGCTTGGATTGCGCATATCCCCATTATTTTCATACACAGCGCACTGAGTCATTGCTTTGCCTGTCCATAAAACAACTCTGCCATTATTATCTTGGTAATAAAAATTAATATTCAGCGATCCATTACTCATGTTCGCGTGCATATTCACATTACTAACGCGCTTATCTAACCCATTGGTGTAAGTTACTTCAGAGTTTGCAGCGGTCGATATAAACAGAAGTACGAATATTTTTAAAGCGTTCATGTTTATGATTATCTCTATAATGTTAAGGTTGAGATAACTATAAATGAGGGGGTTGAATTTGTCTAATTTTGAAGGATTACAAGATGTAATGCTTTTTGTTTACCTGATTTATCTTTTTCGTAAACTAAGTGGGTTCGTTTCGTTATTCATTTGGCGTTTTACATAGTATATTTGTTATACCCTAGAATTCGATATAATTAGCCATTAGTTTTGGAAATAAAAAACAGGAATTTTTATTTTTACTTGAAATTACCATCTAAAACAAAAGCTTAGATGGTAGGCACGAGTGAATTCGAATCACCGACCCCTACCATGTCAAGGTAGTGCTCTAACCAACTGAGCTACGCGCCTACAGAATCTTAACAAGAAGTGTTAAG
>Ga0209081_1000994_pt1 | contig 16960 bp, 16 predicted proteins | sample GOMGulsemesocosm_4_FD_184636 | JGI IMG/M metagenome (GOLD analysis project Ga0209081, IMG submission 184636) | Methane-oxidizing microbial communities from mesocosms in the Gulf of Mexico - GOM15B Gulf of Mexico (SPAdes) (version 2) | ecosystem: Environmental > Aquatic > Marine > Cold seeps... | reverse complement strand
TCTCCATTTTCAGCATCAACCGTTGTAACGCCTTCAAACCCAAAACGAACTTGGCGATTATTAACAGCTTCAGGCAAGGTAATAACCTCCTCAATGACGCCATTTTTATCAACTTGCAGTAATAAATTAAGCGTTTCAAAAGGTTTTTTAATCGACCCTACTGTTCCTCTGCCTTCCGATGCAACCCAAAAACCGCCCTCACTGCGTACCGCAATCCCTTCTGGATCAAGGTTAACCGTTTGATCATTATTCACCATGCTGCTGTTTAGTGCAGATAGCTTATTATTTAGATCATGAAGGATAATTTCTTTAGTGATTTTTACCGGTGTCTCAGAAATATCTAACTTCAGAATTCTGCTCTTTTGATAAAAGCTATCTTGGATTGAATAGGCAGTATCAGCCTCTTCTTTATCCAGCGCCAATCCAGACAGCGCACCCCAAGGAATAGGTGTTCCATTTGAACGATCTTTAGAAATAATAGCTGGGTAGCTTGCAGCCTCTTCACTCAATTGATAAATACTTAATGCTGAACGAATTTTATCACCTCGATCATCTTTTTCACCTGCGGCGATAAAGAGGTTGCGATGAGGGATTGCTAATAGCCCTTCAGGTTTAACCGCTGTTGGTAAAAGCTGTTTAAACTTCAACAAAGGGGCTTTAGAGTGGCCTTTTCCACGACTTGGTAGGACTTTATAAACCAATACAACACTGGCACGTTCTGAGCCTACAAAAAGAAACTCATCACTTCCGAACTGGCCAAACTCTGCGTTTTCTGGCTCGTTGCCTTTTTTACCCGAACGCTTATCTGGATAATGCCCATGACGAACGATAGTGTGCTCAACACTGTTACCAGCAGCATAAGCTACGCTGCCATCAGTATTAAATACAGTAAAGCCTCGAGTTCCGCCATTAAGGTCACCTTCGTCAGCGGTTACAAACTGGCTATTTGAAATCCAGCTAACGCCATCTGGTTCACGCGGAAGATCATTTAATTCACCATTTAATTGAATCAACTTATCTTTTTCGGTATCAATATTCTCAAGGTCAACCGTACCTGCACTAAAGTGATTAATCACCTCAGCACTAGCAAGATCAAGCAACACAATATGGTTGTTTTCTTGCAATGTAACTACCGCGATATTCTCTGAGTTTATATCAACAAATTCAGGCTCAGGATCATCTGAGAAAAGCATACCGTCAAGACCTACAAGGCTAACTTTACGTTGCGTCCAATCGTTAGGCTCTCCCACCATATCAACAATAACTACAAACCCTGCTGGTGCTTGATTAGGCTCTCCATCGCCTAAATCTTCATCTCGTTCATTCTCAATAACAATCACCGCGTAGTTCCCATCTGAGCTAACGGCAATAGAATCAGGCTGACCACCTAACGCTATATTTTTAACCACATTGCGGCTAATCATATCTACAATTTGAAGTTGGCCACTCGTTGTCACATAATCCAAAGAAGTATTAACCGCTGCCAGTGCATAAGATCCCGAAACGGCCACTGAAGTCGGCTCACCTAGTAGCTCTGTAACACCTTTTGCTACAGGGTTAGATGGGTCAGATATGTCAACAAATCCTAATTTATCTGTTTTTCCATCGGTATAAACAAGCGTCATTCCATCTTTACTTGCCGCTACAATTTCTGCAACCGTTTCACTCTCAATATCTGTATTGAGGTAAACAGGAAAGGTCGCTATACGATTAAATTGCTGGCTATCATCATCTGCATTGGCAGGTGACACTGAGAGTGTCGCTGTAATAGCAGCCGCTAAGATTGCTTTTTTAAAATTAGTTGTTCCAAAGTTCATCATGTCTCATCCGTTTTATAATTTCTAAATAAAGTGGTCTGTAAGCCCACATAAAATAAATAACCCCGACATGATCACACCCTCAACAACCGTTTGTTATGAAGGTTTTATGAAAATTTAGTGAAATAAAATACAAACGTAATACAGACGTATTATTGTCATACCGCTGTTATAAAAACGTAACAGTAACTGTTTAGTATCCCATTCAATTACCTCACCAACAGTCATTACACAACGAATGCAAGATTCTAAAAAAGAGACCAAGCAAAGCATTTCATTACGCATAGCTCGCTCTGATCTGTCTAAAGTTCGCTCAATTGCAACTCGCCTTCGTACGCGAGAGTCCGATGTTTTCCGCTTCGCCATTAAGATCGCCCTAGCAAAGCTATCGCCGCTTTATGATAGCCAAGTAAAGGGGGTTGATCTAATGCCCGTTTTTATCGAGTGCGGCTCAGATTTAGCATCGCACTTTAATCTTGATTCAGAACAGTTGAATAAAGTCATTAATGCCGATCTAACAGATACCGCCTCAACCGTTGATTTAGAGGACATCAACCTACTCGCCATGTCCACCATGCCAGATCGTTACCTACAGGTTAAGTTGCGGGAATTAACCGAAGAATCCATTGAAAGAACCGGAGTCTCCGAGGCTCTGCAAAAGTATCTGGATAAAAAATATTTAGAGACAGCACCAACAACAAGCTTAAAGGGTCTGTGAACAGTGATTGCCCGACTCCTTAAATTTTCGCCTCACCTTGTCAGCCTGGTCACCATCATCCTCATTACGACTCAGTTTAACCACTCTGTGTCTGCGGTAGATGCCAACCTTACTTATTCAAAGCTCCCCAGCACATCAAAAACAACGTTACAAAAACCGGCAGAGTCTTATACACCGATAAAATTAAGTGTTGTAACAGGCTGGAACCTCTTTGGAAAAGCATCCGTACAAAATCCCTCAGTTAAAACAGTTAAAAACAATCCAGCTCGAAAAACCAACCTTAGATTGAAGCTTCTCGGTGTTTTCAGCGCCCCAAATACACAGCTAGGACACGCCATTATTGCTGGCAAAAGCGGCTCTAAACACTACCGCGTTGGGGACAGAATAAAGCCTGGAATTGTACTCACGTCTGTTAGAAACAACCATATTGAATTAAGCAATCACGGCATTTCAGAACTTCTCTTTTTAAATGAGCAAGCACTGACAAGACAAAAAAACATTCTCCTCCACAAATCACTTAAAAATAACGAGCTCGAATCATTATGAACCTCGCCATTAAATGCACCTTAACTCTTATTCTGCTATTAATATCGACTGTCAATATGGCGGCCGATAGACAAGAGGACGAGTTAACACTTAACTTACAAAACGCCGATATTACTGCTTTAGTTCAAACAGTTTCAGAAATCACAGGCAAAAACTTTATTATTGACCCCCGTGTACAGGGGAAAATAACCATCATATCATCTGCCCCCACTCATCCAGATAAGCTCTACGAGCTCTTCTTATCTGTGTTGCGTGTACATGGATTTGCCGCCATTAATAGTGGTGACATAATCAAGATTATTCCCGACACCACTGCCAAGCAAAATAATATTCCGATCATTGTTGGTGCAGGTAAATCGCAAACAAATGAAGTCTCAACCTTAGTTTTAGAACTACAAAATGTCTCCGCTAAAGAACTTGTACCTATCTTGCGCCCACTACTGCCACAATCCGCGCACCTTGCCGCTCACCTTGATAGCAATATATTAATTGCCTCCGATAATGCCAAAAACCTAGATCGGCTCCGAAAAATTGTCCGGCGCATTGATAAAGATAATAACCGTGCCATTGAAATCATTAGACTGCAACATGCCAGTGCTGCAGAGTTGCTACAGCTGCTTTCACCAACACTCAAAAGTGAGCAAAAAAAAGGCCGCATCAGCCCCGCTAATAGATTAAAAATAATTGCAGATGAACGAACAAATAGCTTGTTGTTAAGCGGTAATCACAAACGTCGATTAGAAATTCGAGCACTAATTTCTCATCTCGATACGCCGAGTGAGCAGATAGGTGATATAGAAGTTATTTATCTACACTATGCTATTGCCTCTGAGCTAGTCCCTATTTTACAAAAGCTCGGAAACCAACTAGCACTTAGCGATACCGAACGGCAAAAATCTGCTCATAAAAAGTCATCTTCACAGAAACCCAGCTTTATCATTGAAGCCGATGACAATATGAATGCTGTTGTCATTCAAGCACCACCAAAAAGAATTGCCGCCATCAAGTCAGTGATTCATCAATTGGATATTAGACGTGCTCAAGTTCTGGTTGAAGGCATTATTGCTGAAGTGTCTTACGATAATTCAATTGACCTCGGTGTACAGTGGAAATCATCTGTCGATTCAAACGGACTGTTTGGCGCAACACGGTTAACAGGAAGCCAGTCGGCTGGTTTAACCGGTGAGACAGGTATTGATGGTTTCAGTGCTAACCCCTTAACATTAGCCAGCGGATTAACGATGGGCTATTTCAGAGGAAGTGATTTACGAGGCCTACTGCAAGCAGTCTCAGGTAATGGACAAACCAACGTTCTATCAACCCCTACGCTCATGACTCTAGATAATGAGGAGGCCGAAATTGTTGTTGGGCAAAATGTCCCCTTTATTACGGGTCAATTTACCAATAGTACAACCTCGCCAGACAACCCATTTCAGACGATTGAGCGTAAAGACGTTGGCATCGTTCTAAAGATAAAGCCCCAAATTAACGAAGGAGATTCGGTAAAACTCGATATTGAACTAGAAATCTCCAGTATTGATCAAACAGCAAGCGGAACAGACCTAATCACCAACAAACGCTCCGTTAAAACCAGTGTTTTGATCGATGATGGCAACATCATTGTTCTCGCAGGACTCCTTGAAGATGACTCTAGAAAAAACAATAGCAAGATTCCAATTCTTGGCGATATTCCCGTCTTTGGGCACCTTTTTAAGAGAACCGGAAATAGCCGTAAAAAGACTAACCTTATGATCTTTTTAAAGCCTCAAATCATTCGTGATATTCGTACCAGTTCCGCATTAACAAAAACAAAATACAACTTCATCAGAGCTCAGCAACAAGCACTCAATAAAAACGAAATACCTCAATATTTCAACCAGCCTTCACCTCAGCTTCCCCTTTTTCAGCAACCATTAGCCTCAACGAACCTGTTCAATAATCAATATGAGGAAGAGGAAGAGGAAGAGGACGAGGACGAAGATGATGACTAACAGTCAACCTTCTGCTCCCATACCACCTTTCGAGCCTTTACCTTTTGCATTTGCACGCCGGAATAAGGTTCTTTTAATAACCGATGATGAGCATAATACACAACTTATTTATCAGCCAGAAACTGAGCATCAAGCACTCCTTGAGGCAACTCGCAAAGAGCCCGCCATAACTCAGCTAACAAAGGTGGATGCAGAGCAATTTGAACAACAGCTACAAGAGCAGTATCAAAAAGAAGATTTTCAGGCTCAAAAGGTCGTTGAGGATATTCATGATGAATTTAACCTCTCCCAAATTGCTCAACAATTATCTGAACCAACTGACCTGCTTGAAGCGGCAGACGACGCACCTATTATTAGGTTAATTAACGCGCTTCTTAGTGAAGCGATTAGTGAGAATGCGTCAGATATTCATATTGACCCGTATGAGCAACGGCTGCTTATCCGAATGCGAGTCGATGGTGAGCTGCGCAATATGATTCAACCTCCTTTATCCATTGCTCCCTTGATTGTTTCACGCATTAAAATCATGGCAAAACTCGATATTTCTGAAAAACGCCTACCAATGGATGGTCGTATTTCAGTTCGAATTGCCAATCGCCCAGTTGATCTACGTGTTTCAACCATGCCATCTGGCCTGGGCGAGCGTGTCGTCTTACGGATTCTCGATAAACAGGCAGGACGGCTTCAATTAGAACAGATCGGTATGGCGCCAAAACTTATCAGCCAACTTGATCGCTTAATTCACAAACCTCACGGAATTATTTTGGTAACAGGCCCGACCGGATCGGGCAAAACAACAACGCTTTATGCCGCACTCTCTCGGCTCAACAGTGCTAAGCGAAACATCATGACCATCGAAGACCCTATTGAGTATAACCTTGATGGTATCGCTCAAGCTCAGGTCAATAACAAAATAGACTTTAGTTTTGCTAGAGGGTTGAGAGCCATTCTTCGGCAAGACCCCGATGTGGTAATGATTGGAGAAATACGCGATTCTGAAACGGCTCAAATTGCGATTCAAGCAAGCTTAACCGGACACTTAGTCCTGTCCACACTACACACCAACTCAGCTACCGGAGCCATTACTCGATTACAAGATATGGGAACAGAACCTTTCCTTCTTTCTTCCAGTCTCTTAGCTGTTTTATCACAAAGATTACTGCGAACCCTTTGCACAAACTGCCGCGAGCCATACCAATCCAGCCCAACAGAGTGTGAAACGCTTGGGGTGGAAACCCCAGTTAAATTATACCGCCCAATTGGCTGTAACCGTTGCGGTCAAAGTGGTTATCGTGGTCGAACAGGCATTCATGAGCTAGTAGAAATTGATGAGCCTTTACGGCGTATCATTCATGATGAAGCTCCGCAGTACGAGCTAGAAAAAAAAGTCTTTTCAACCACACAAACGCTACAACAATCAGGTCTTGATAAAGTTCTCAATGGCTCCACTTCCTTTGATGAACTATTACGTGTAACCCATGAGGGATAGCATTGGCTGCATTTGAATATACCGCGCTTGATGAGCAAGGCAAGCGCCAACAAGGGGTAATGCAAGGTGACTCTGCCAGACAGGTACGCCAACAAATGCGTGATGCGGGGCTTGCCCCATTACACGTCGATGCCAGCGAAACAGTCTCTCCCAACGCCGGAAATTCTCGCCTACAACGAACAACCTTATCCGCAACGGATCTTTCGCTACTAACTCGCCAATTAGCAACCTTGGTACGAGCAGGCTTGCCCTTAGACGATGTGCTACAAGCGCTTTCTGAACAGGTAGAGGAGCTAAAGATTAAACGTATTATTTTGGCTATTCGTAGCAAGATTATGGAAGGACATAGCCTAAGCGAGGGGATGGAGCAGTTCCCCAAAGTATTCCCCGATCTTTATCGTGCCACCGTTTCGGCTGGGGAGCACTCAAGAGACCTTGCCAATGTACTAGAACGCTTAGCCGATTACAGTGAGCAGCACCATGCCATGCTGCAAAAAATTAGAATCGCCATGCTCTACCCAGCCGTGCTTAGCTTTACAGCATTGCTGGTGACAGTCGGCTTACTCGGTTTTGTTGTGCCTGAAGTGGTCAGTGTCTTTGAGCAATCTGAGCAACAGCTCCCGACCATTACGCTGGCATTAATTGCCATCAGTGAAACAATACAAAGCAGCTGGCACTGGATGCTACTCACCGTGATAGCTGGCTCCATCGGCATTAAACGAGCGTTAAAGAATGATGATATTCGCTTCAAGCAACATCAAATTCTTCTCAAATTACCCTTAATTCGAAACCTCATCAAAGAAAACAATGCCGCTCGATTCTCGCGCACACTTAGCATTTTACTGGGGAGTGGCGTGCCACTCGTTGAGTCACTAAAAATTGCCTGCCGTGCTCTCACCAACCTTGTTATTAAAAAAGCAATCGATCAGGCAAGCGCCCGTATTCAAGAAGGCGAGTCGATGACTCAGGCCTTAAAAAAAGGATCACACCTACCCCCTCTCACCATCCACCTGATTGCTAATGGCGAGGCGGCTGGCACTCTTGAAAGCATGCTAGACAGTGCCGCCAACACACACGACCGAAACTTACAAAGTCGTATTAATGCCTTTTTGGGAATTCTCGAACCTCTGCTTATTCTGTTAATGGGCGGAATTGTTCTGCTAATTGTGATCGCCATTTTACTGCCTATATTTGAGCTTAATCAGCTCGTCTAACTAAGTACCCCTTAGCCTTAGCCTTAGCATTGGCATTTCAACATTATTGTTTGCGATACTTAGAACCCCTTCCGCCACCTCCCATCATAAAACCGTCATTCAGTTGTCACTGAATAAACATCAATAATTAACCTCCTTTAAATATTTAACGTTTAGCTTAGAGTTCCCACCCAACCACTATGGATAGAGATGATGCTAAACAAACCTTTTAAATATAGCCTGCTTTTTGCTGCCTTATTTGCAACTGCGCAAACCAATGCAATAGAAGTATTGCCTGTTAACAACCATGCTATTGATGTTGCCTATTGCGGTCATGAAATACATGACTCCCTTGAACTACGACAACAAGCATCAACCCGAACTTTCTGGCGGCATGACAAAGCAGCCAACCCTAACTCATGGACACGTTTTAAAATTCTCGGTTTCAATGACTTTCATGGGCAACTAGAAGCACGCCGATTGTTTGGTCGCCCTGCTGGTGGCGCAGAGGTATTGGCTGCCTACCTAAGAGCTGAAGGTAAAGAAGCTGAACATGGCGCATTTATTGTTCATGCGGGTGATCATGTTGGTGCCTCACCCCCTGTTTCTGCACTCCTTCATGATGAGCCATCGATCACTTTTCTAAATATGCTGGCTAATAAAAACTGCCACGCTCAAAGCTTAATGAATCCAAAATGTAACCTAGTCGGTACTCTAGGCAACCATGAGTTTGATGAAGGCGTTGAAGAAATGTTGCGATTAGTACAAGGCGGCACGCATGAAGAAGGTCCTTTTCTTGATGACAATTACAAAGGTGCGCTCTTTCCTTATGTTAATGCTAACGTCACCGTTAATGAAACAGGCGAGCCACTATTAGCGCCTTATGTTATCAAACAGGTTAAAGGCATACCTGTCGCCTTTATCGGTGCTGTTCTTAAAGGAACTGCTTCAATTGTTACCCCAACGGGTGTGGCAGGGGTAAGTTTCTTAGATGAAGCCGACTCTATTAACCGCTATGTGCCTGAGCTTAAAAAGAAAGGGGTTCGCGCAATTGTGGTCACCATTCACCAAGGAGCAAGACAACGCTACTTCAACGGACCAACACAGGAAGACCCTGAAGTATTAAGTGGCTCGATTGACGACATTGTTAACCGCCTTGATGACGAGATTGATATTGTTATCTCAGGGCATGCTCATGGCTTTACCAACCATCTAGTTGAAAATAAAAATGGTAAGCAAATACTGGTAACACAAGCATTTTCTCGTAGTACTGCTTACGCTGACATTGATATTGCTATTGACCCGATTAGCCGAGACATCATTGAGAAATCAGCCTCAATCATCACCACTTTCGGTGATATTTCCCCCGGCTCAACGCCACAGCCTAAGGTTGCAAAACTGGTTGCTGATGCTGTCAGTGCCGTGGCTCCTCTCGTGAACCGAATAGTAGGCCGTGCCAGTGAAGATATAACACGCTCAACCAATTCTGCGGGGGAATCAGCTCTAGGAAACCTTATTTCAGATGCTCAGCGACAAGCAATGGGGAGCGATATTGCACTAATGAACCCCGGTGGCATACGAGCAGATTTGGCAGCAGGCGAGCTGACTTGGGGTGAGTTGTTCACCGTTCAACCTTTTAATAATGACTTAATTAAAATGGATCTGAGCGGCCAGCAAGTTATTGATCTACTCAATCAACAATGGGACGGACAGCCTTATTCACGCATCATGAAACCATCGGGCTTGCAGTATAGTTGGGATGCAAGCAAACCTGATCATCGTGTCGTTGTTAGCAGCGTAATGGTTAACGGTGAGCCTATCGTGTTAAGCCAAACCTATACTGTAACGGTCAATAGCTTTATAGCGGCAGGTGGGGATAACTTTAGCATTTTAACTGAAGGAACCAACCGCGTGGTTGGCTCAGTTGACCTAGAGGCGCTCGTCAATTTTATTAAGCAGCTCCCCTCTCCATTTAACTACACCATAGAAGGTCGTATTCAGACGATAAACTAACCACACCAAACCCGTAATTTAAAATGCCGAATGACTCTTGTCATTCGGCATTTTTACGCCTAGCGTAAATCACATTCATTTGACCGTTAAACTCACCTTTACCATTCCTTCTTGCGCCGTCTCTCTAATACTAATCGCTTGAACCTCAAGTGCCATTTTCTGATCAATCAACTCAATCCACTGGTAGAGTAAATTAAAAGCAACGCTTTCAAATATAATCTGTGCGCCCTGATCACCTTGAGGTGCTATCCGTTTAACCGAATTAGCAATACCCACCTGCTTCAAACTACTCTCCAACTCAGGCAAAAGGTTTGTTGTGCTCGCGCGACTAACTGACGAGCTACCTCTACTTTTTAATGCGGATGCCTCAGAAGCCAGCTGAGCTATTTTTTGGTGTAAAGATTGTGTTGATGCCAAGCTACTTTCTGCCTTGTCGAGTGCTTGATAGGCAGGCTCTACAACAGCAAGGTAGGTGAGTATTGGCAGTAAAACTAATCCACCTAAGCCTACAATACGTTGCTCACGCGGCTCCAACCGAGATAACCACTTTTTCATGACTTCACCTTCTGAAAAGTCATTTTTAAACGCACATTATTAGCCATTTTTTCTATATTCATAATGGTCATCTCTATACCCTGTTCTTTTAATCGTGACTTCGAGGTAGAAAACAAAAAACCACTCAACGCTTCAATTTGCAGCTCTAACCGCCCATTTTTCCAAATAACTGTCTGTAAATCTAAGGGACCTTGCTGCCTTAATTGCTGAAGGACTGTTGAGAATATTTGCGTAAACTCTCTGCGCGATAAACGAGGCTGCGCCCCCTTCATCGCTTTAATTTTCTGCTCTGCCTGCACCCTTGGGTTCACAATCCGTTTCACATCTGGGAATGCTTTCTTAAAGATATTGGTCATCTCTTCAGACAAAACTTTCTTCTGCTGTTTTAACTGCGCAGTTTTTTGCCAAGTCAGCCCAATATTAACCACAAAAAGAATCAGCAGAAGTACCGCTGGAATCCTCCAATGCTTAATATTTAAAAGCCTTTTATTTTCTGTTGCATAAGCACCCGTTAAGAGGTTAAACGCCTTTGCCGGCAGTCCATATTGCTGAAACCAGTCGTTCAAACCTGCCTCTGACGGTGCTTTATGAGTAGTGATAACGACCTGAGTATCAAAATCTAAATTAACCGTCTCATCCGTTGCCCACAGCTCAATTTTATCAACCGGTAGTTTGTCCATTAAGAACCTCAGGTGCTCGTTAAGTTGCGCAACAAGCACCCCAAATCCGCTGTATTCACCCGTCCTAATAATGGCACGGTCACCCACTATTAACACACTCCAACTATCAAGCTGCCATGGTAATGCTAACGACTCAGGCAGTAGGCAACTTACATTTTCTTCTACATGGAATTTATCCATACAGCGTTTAGAAATAACCGCAACAGGGCGGCGCCCCTCTTCAATTTCGCCTCCCCAGGCAAAATGTAATAACTCTACCGGTTCTGATAACTGTTCCTCTAAAGCAAAGGGTAAAGCCGCTCTAAGCTCGCTCTCTTTATCTGTTTTAAGACTCACTGTCGTGAGCAGAACCTCCTGAGATTTGATAAGCTGAAGTCTACTTTCACCCTTGCTAATCACAAGGCACTGCTCTTTAATACCTTCTATATCGCCACTCATATCTGTCGCCTGTACCGTTTTACTATTCAACATTTATTCCCCATACCGACGAGATAAAACTTGCACCGATTGCGCTGCATTGCGCTTTAGTAAAATGCTCGCTTGTAAATCATAACCCCCGTCTAAGCGCACCTCACTTTTACTCATAAAGTAGCCACTACGGGTATCTAACCCTGCAGGGTTTATCCCTAATCCCGTTACTAAATCATCTTCCAAAAACCCAGCTCGCTCGCTCTCACCATTACCAAGCTCCGCGCCCCCAATATAGGCAAAGGGTGTTTGACTCACCTTTAACCTAATCGCCTCGGCATGGCTTCGTGTCACCCCTTCTGCCAAGCTGTTCAAAACCTCAACCGGTGCCGTATTGATATTAATGGATGTACCAGGCGGCAAGACGCTAACAAAAGGGCGTAGACGCTTATAAATAGATTCTGTAACGCCCCTAACCCTCAATAACTCACTCACATCAATCATCGGGCGATTGGCGCTTCTATAACTCGGAGACAGAGACAGATAATAGGCATCTTCCGCGCCATTTGGCTGGCGAATATTTTGATCATAATCAACCCAATCGGCAATAGAATGCATTAACGATTCATCGATTGACAATAGCCTTAACAGCCGACCAAATCGTTCGATAAACAACTCCCCGTCATCCCCGCTAATCTCTAGATTATTCAGGTTAAATCGCCCCTGCATGTCCTCTATTTTGTTCGTGATACTGCCTCTTTCCATCGCCACATGATTAAGACCTTTGTTCCAGTTATCCTGATCACTATCAATAATGCCTTTTCGCGCATCCGCTTTTAAAAGTGCTGCCGCCCATCGCTCCACACCCGCAATATGCTGGCGTGCTTGCTCAAACCTAACCTCATCTGTCGTGCTATCAATCGCTTGGTGCAGCCTAACGGCCATTGCAACCGTTGTCGCCGTTACTAAAGCGACGACTAGCAATGCGCTCACTAAAGCGAACCCTTTATATTGCCTGCTCACGCTACTTTTCCGGGTAATAGGAAAAGACGCCTAATTTGCCCATAACCTTTCAATGTAAATGTTAGTTCAATAGCCACCGGAAGCCCTTCGTTCCTAATTGAATTGAGCGGCCAAAATGTCTCCCATTTTCTGCCATAGTAACGCCAGCTAAGCGCTTCTATTTCACTCATAAGTTGCCGACTTTGTGGCGCACTTTCGTGCGCACGATCTAGTACATTCCAACTATCACGATACAAAGCGCCTCCTTCAAAGCGATAGTCTATTCGCTGCAAGCGACTTCTTCGGTAGTCGGTTGCTTCCAGCCCTCTATTAAGAACCGTCAGAGAAAGTTCAACTCGCTGTTTAGGCCTCGCTACTAAAGCGGCTTGCTCATCCCCAAGACGATCGCGTATAGGGCGGTCAATCGCTTGCTCTAAATCATTCTGAACAAAAATAAGAGCACTTTGTAAAGCTCGCATATCGGCTGATTTATGCTCTGTATACTCACCCACATCCAATACATTTTGAAGGCCTCCATACATCATCACCGACATAATCGACATAATGCTCATGCCAACCAGCAGTTCAATGAGGGTAAAACCTGTTGCTCTACCCCTCATGGCCGTGCCTCTAAATAACCTGTTAAAAAAGCTAAAGGGTCGTCACCCTTCTTATTTAAACTCACTGAGACATAAAGGCGATTTACTTGAGCATCAAAGGTTTCTTCCCTCTTTATTTCCCAGTACCAATCACGCCCCGCCATCCTCTCTGAACCTTTTGTTAGGCTTTGCGCTGATTTATCATTAAGCCTTAATGCAACTAGACTATTTTTCGCAACCCAACCCGCTATCATCTGTTGCTCCAAACGGTTCATGGCATCAATATGAGTTGCCGATACCGATATCGCTGCTGATAAGCCAATGGTTACAACCACCAAGGCAACCATAATTTCAATCAAGCTAAAACCGCCAGCCCGCTTCATGAACCCTCATCTTTAATCTGGAAAGTACCCGGCTTTGTTGCAATCAACTGTTGGCGATTATTGTGGCGATCAGACAACGCAATATCGACAGGTGAAAGCTCACCATTTCCATATAGAATCAGTGCCTGCCTCTCTTGTTCATCCACATTGATCAACCGACCATTTATCTCTGCCTTTGTCGTCTTAAGTGCCGGTAATATACGAGAAAGTCGCACCTTACGATGCCAACTTCCTTGGTGGTACTCAAGCACCTCAAAGCCCTCTTCATGATTAATAACGGCTAAGGTTTTAGCACTTAACTGCGCCCGTTGTTGAATATTTCCAAGTGCATTCTGCAAGGCCTTTGTATAATTAACTAGCCCTCTATCCCCTTTTACAGATCCGAGAGCCAAAACAGCTGCCGATGCCATTACACCGATGATAACCAGCACCACCAGTATTTCTATTAAGGTAAAACCACCAAGGTTTGAGCGTATAGGTGGTCTCTTTAAAAGACGGTCAGATGACATCCAGCACCGATTTACTGAATAGCCCAATTACCAATATCTGCATTCGCCTCTTCTCCATCAGACACACCATCTGCCCCCATAGAGTAAAGATCAAAATCACCTCTAGCCCCAGGGTAGAGATATTGGTAACCATTACCCCATGGATCTTTCGGCAACCGTTCAAGGTAACCACCTTGTTTCCAACGCGCCCCTTCTGAAAGGTTTTCTGGTCGCTCAATCAACGCTTGCAGGCTTTCATCCGTACTTGGATAGTTAAAGTTATCTAAGCGATAGAGTTTAAGTGCCGATGCTAAGGCACGAATATCTTGCTGAGCACGAATGATTCGTGCCTCTTCAGGACGGCTCATCACTCTTGGTACAACCACTGCGGCTAAAATACCTAAAATGACGACCACAACCATCACCTCAATTAAGGTGAATCCCATCGACTCTCTTTTCTGGCTAAACTGTTGACTATTTATCATCCAAATATCGTAGCAACTCTATGTTTCTATTTAATGACAAGCCAACCGGTAGTGAGCGCTGAAGAAAGCTTAGTCATTGTCCCGCCTCCCTCATGCGCCTATTTTTAAAACAATGAACAACTAATGATCATGAAAATAACTAATCCCTTTATTATTTTGCAAGTTAGCAACAATTGGGTGGCTCTCATTATCTCCAATATCACTATAATCCATTGCTTCATACTCTTCTGAATCAAGTGGTTTGTGAGCTATTTTATCAAAAGAATTCAACTCACTAAGTTGAGTCACAATACGCTTGTTATTTTGCTCATGCTTTTCAATACGGTAAGGAATTTTCAGCTCAGGTAACCACTCAACTTTATAATGCACACCACTGACTAGCCCTTCATAGCTTACTTTTTTATATTGCTTAAATTTAGAAGTTGATGTTTTCTTTAGTTGTGCCAATAAACCACTAGAAACTAATGTTGACTGTGTTTCCCAATTGGTCTTTTGCCCAAGAAGCTTTAAGTCTACTGGCTGAAAATCGAGTATGAATTTTTTATCATGATAAATAGCTTGATAAAAAATGATGCCCTTATCTGTTCTTGTCCACTTTTCGCCAAAATCACGCTGCTCATTCAACACTTCAACTTGTTTAGCGCTACGCCAAAAATACCACTGACTCTTAGATGCTTTATGTTTATGGTGTGCTTCATCACTCGCCTCTACGTGTTGGCTAACTGATGTCTCATAAACAGTTGAAACAGCAGGGAGTTCCGCGTGAACTGCCAATGATATTAACACCCCTAACCCTGCAAAAAAGGAGCGGCCTATATTAGATTTTATTTTCATATTTTGATCTTTTTAACTCAATTAAAAAAAGGGAGAGGCTAACCTAATAGCCCCTCCCTTTCCGTTTAAATAAACACTATTATTTCATTATTGGTAAGCCTGAACGTTTGCTCAAACGCCCTGCCTTATTCATTACATGAAAGATAACATTTTGCTCAACTGTTCCTTGAAACAAGCTAGCACCAGGTCCACTTGCGTAGATTGCTACATCTTCAGCAGCATGAGTTTCTGAACCTAAAGGAACCATTGCTTCTTGATGGAAGCCTTGCCCTTGTGTATCAACATTTGTCAGGTCAGTTCTTACGCCAGCCGCAATCGCTTCACCGTAACGTGTATCCCCACCCACGGCTAAGTCAGCAAAACCACGTCCATTCGTGTAACCCAGAGTTGTGTATGGAAGGCCATCTTTTGCCAACGCTGCAACCTCTTCAGAATCACCTGCACTGTTGTTACCAACCACTTTACCTAGAATTGGGTTACCACGTGTTGGGTATCCAGCAATCGTAAATACATGACTATGATCAGCCGTTACAATGATTAGCGTCTCTTCAGGATCAGTCATTTCATAAGCACGTTGTACCGCTTCAGAAAAGGCGATTGTGTCCTTTAGAGCTCTTTGAGCATTACCGGCATGATGTGCGTGATCAATACGACCTGCTTCAACATGTAGGAAAAAGCCCTTTTTATTCTTAGAAAGAATATCAATGGCTTTGCCCGTCATATCTGATAATGAAGGCTCACCACCTGTATCTGCTGGGCGATCTTCTTCGTATTCCATATGGCTCATGTTAAACAAACCTAGTAGGTGATCTGTTGATGCAGTATCAACGGCATCAAAACCTTCTTGGTTCCAAACATAAGCAGAATTAGAATATTTTTCCTGCCATTCAACAGTCAAATCACGACCATCTTGACGCTCACCTTTACCACCATTTTCTGGGTCAACACCTTCTATACGCTCAAGGAAATTCTTACGTCCACCACCTAAAGCAACTTCTAAACCATTACCATAACGATCTTGAAGATCAATTAGCTGAGAAGCAATATCTTTACAACCGGCAACATCTGCAAATTTCGATGCATCACGATCATCTTCATAGTTACGATCAGGAACATGGGCATACGTTGCAGCAGGCGTCGCATGAGTTAGCCTTGCTGTACTCACAATACCAGTAGACATACCAATTTCTTCAGCATGTTCTAGCGCAGTTGTTAATTGGTTACCTGCAAGATTTGAGCAATTGCCACGCGCCATTTCCTGAGAAACACTGATCACACCTGCTTTACTTTTCATACCTGTCATCATCGCAGTCATTGTGCCTGCTGAATCTGGTGTTTGCTGGTTAGTATTATAGGTTTTTGCCATCGCTTGGTATGGAAGTGTTTCAAAAAACAAGCGGTTCTCTTCACCCATTTTGCCGTTCAACTGGCCTTCGTAAATACGAGCTGCTGTTACCGTTGAAACACCCATTCCATCACCAACAAACAAGATGATGTTTTTAGCTTTCTGGCGGCTATTTCTAACTGTTTTGCTAGCATCTTTTAATGCTTTTTCAGTCGCTTGCTCACCTTGAGCATACCAAGATGCAGCGGACTCTTCAGAAAGGTTGGCGTCTGCAGTAGCCACAAATGGTACAGCCATTCCCATGGCAACCGCGATGGCGCATGTAAGTACTTTAGGTCTAAAAATCATAATTTATTGCTCCTTTATTAAAATCACATTAACTATCAAGCTTCATACAACAGATACTTCAGATGT
>Ga0209081_1000993_pt1 | contig 16968 bp, 12 predicted proteins | sample GOMGulsemesocosm_4_FD_184636 | JGI IMG/M metagenome (GOLD analysis project Ga0209081, IMG submission 184636) | Methane-oxidizing microbial communities from mesocosms in the Gulf of Mexico - GOM15B Gulf of Mexico (SPAdes) (version 2) | ecosystem: Environmental > Aquatic > Marine > Cold seeps... | reverse complement strand
CAATTTAAAACTACAAATATAGCTATTGTAAAAAACATCCAAGATATTGCTATAACTGAAATGGAAAATGAGTTAATACACGTATTTATTAATATCTTAAATAATGCGAGAGATGAATTATTTAAAATAACAAAAGATAAAAAAATTATTTTGATAGATGTTGTAACAAATAAAGATTTTGTAGAAATAAGTATTAAAGATAATGCAGGTGGTATTCCAAACGAAATCATATTGAATGTATTTAATTCTCATTTTACAACAAAAGAAGATTCAGGTGGTACAGGTATTGGCCTATACATGTCAAAAGTAATTATTGAAGAACATATGAATGGAACAATAAAAGTAGTTAATACCAACTTTATCTATGAAGACGTAGCTCATACTGGAGCACAATTTAAAATAAAATTACCTTTGTCTCAAAAATAATCTAATTATAATCTCTTCAATTTATAGTAGGTTGAATACTACGATTCATCTGTCTACATACAAAGAAACATGAAACTTTGTTCTGAAATTAAATACATAAAATGCTGGAGTAGTAACTTAAATGTGTTCACATTTTTTCTAATCCCTAATTAAGAGTTTCACTTTTCAACATAAAATCAACTTCTTTATTTACTCTTTATATATTTCAAATAGAGATTTTATAATCTTACTTCAGTCCTATTTCTACCATTGTTTTTAGCATCATACAGAGCATTATCCGCTTTGCTAAAAGCTTCATCAAACTCATCTGATTCTTTCATCTCAACCAAACCAAAACTAGCAGTGATTTTTATTTGATCTGTTTTATAAGTACAATTCATCTCTTCTAAACCAGTTCTCATTCGCTCAACTATACTTTGCGCTTTTCTTAGATCAACATCAAATAGTAACATAGAAAACTCCTCACCACCATAACGGCCAAATAGGTCACAGTCTCGAAGTTTTATTTTAGTTTGTTGAACACATTTTTTTAAAACGATATCTCCCGCATCATGGCCATAGGTATCATTGATATTTTTAAAGTGGTCTAAATCAAACATAACCAATGTAACTTTTTGATTAGATATCCATGCTGCTTCTGTTTTGTTTTTTAGAGCTTCTATAAAACCACGACGATTTAAGATACCTGTTAAAGGATCTGTTATAGATTCTATTTTTAATTTTCCTTGCGCTTCTTGGGTAAAACTTAAAAATGAGAAGACTCCAACAGCAACACTAAATGCAGGCCATATTGCTTGAGAAGTAATCTTAGTAATAGCAAAAAAATCAGCAGATGTTTCAAGTGCAACTGAACGTGAAACAAGCACTACAATCATAATTAAGAATACATAAGTAAGGGTAGTATCCGATGAGTTTCTCTCTTTTTTGACTTTAAAAAAAAGATAACTAATAATCAAAAAAATGACTGGAATAATCAGACCACTTAAGTGCAAAACAGCGGTGAAATTATTATCATAAGTTAAATAACTTTGAATGCAAGAGTGCAAAAGAAATCCGCTGATGATAAAAAACCAAGGTACTCTTTTTTCGCAACGCTTAAAACTAAAAATAACAATTCCCCAAATAAATACCAAAGATAAAATTGCAGAAACTATTTGTAAAAAAGTGCCTATATCAAAAGCATATAAAAACCAACTAAATGAAAATGCAAGAAATCCAAAAGTTAAAAAGTGAATGGAAGCTGGTTTACCATCTAAGTCTTCTATCCTGGATCCAGCTAATGCTACTACTAGATTTAACAGTCCTAAAGTAAGAAAATATATCTGTTCTGGTGTCATTCAGCTAGATCCTATTATTTTTATTTTTTTATATTAGTCAGCAATTTTACCAGACATAAACTGTTAAATACTAATTTTTAGCTTAAGAAAAAAAACAAGTTTATAAAAAAGTTATATATTGGAAGAATGATACAAGTAATTTATCTATGGAGTGGCCGATGAAAAAGGTTTTAATAGTTAACGAATATTTTGCTAAATGTATGTTCTATCGTATATTACATAAGGAAAAAATGACTGGAGAAAAAACGCATTAAAAATAAGACACAATCACTATAACTTTGAAGATCCAAAAAGTGGTTCATCAACACTAATATTTATAATAGTTGTTATCTTTGTTGCTTTTTTTCTTAATTTACAAAGTTTGACTTTTTGGTCTTGATTAGTGCTATTTCATTGCACGGGATCGAACTCCTTATTATAATCAGCTCATCATTTATATAAAGGTAATATAAAAACAAAAGTTGTACCTTTATTTTCAGTAGTTTCAATTTTAACGTTACCATTTAATTTGTCCAATTGCTTTTTAACTGAAGATAAACCAATACCTCTCCCCGATATATGAGTTATACTATCAGAGGTACTCAAATTACTATTAAAAATAAAATTCAATATTTCATCTTTTGACATGAAGTTTAATCTCTCTTGGGTACTTAAATTTTTACTAATAATTCTACTCTTCAGCTTCTCAATATTGAGGCCTCTTCCATCATCAGTTATTTTTATATATAAATTATTATCTATTATGTTAAATTCGCAAGAAATTGTTCCTTGTTCTTTTTTATCTAAACTAAGCCTTTCATCTCTACTTTCAATTCCATGATCACAACTGTTTCTAAAGACGTGAATAAGAGAATCAATAAAGTGTTTAAAATTATCTGGTGTAAAAATACTATTATCCCCAATAATTTCAAAAGGATAGATGTTTTTATCTAGACTTAAACACAACTGTTGACACATTTTTGGATAAATTGATAAGTAATATTTTAAAGATTTATTTTTTAGTTTTTTAACATCAAAGAGAATTTCTTCATACTCTTTATTTTCATTTTTATTAAATAAACAATAATTCATTACTTTACTTTCTAATTTATTGATTTGATTTTCATCTATTTTGATAAAGGAGCTCTCTTCTAAAAAGTTTTCCCCTAAGTTTTCAGTGATTGTTTTTAAATCCTCATTCATACAACTCACCAAATTAAAAGACTCAACTAATATTTTCAAACTATCATTGTTTTTATTTCTTTGTGCAAATTTTAATATCTCAGATTCAATATTATGTATTTTTTTCACAGTGTCATTCATATATAATTGAGCAAATAAACCTTTGAAATTATGTACCAATGCCTGCAATATATCTATATTTTTCTCAACTGACATTTTGGGAGTTATATATAAAGTGCTATCTTTACAGAACTCTTCAAACCCCTCTTTTGTTTCATAAAATTGAGAACTACCACTAACAATAGTTACAATCATTTTTTGAACACGTTGTTCCTTTTTTATTTTATTTTGTAGCTTCTTATTATCTGTAATATTGGTTAATATTATCATGATTTTATCATCTGAACTTATTTTGTATTTCATTAATATTGCACGTTTATTAATAATAAGTTCACTTGGAAGTAGTGATAATATTAAAGAAGAAGTCAATTCATTATCTGAATCGAAAGCATCTATGATATTCTCTTTGAATAAGAATATTTCTTTAGAATTCTTGTCAAATAAGAGTTTTGTAATATCTTTGTTTTTTAAATCTTTTCCTAATAAGTTCTCACACTCTATACTATATTCATCATCCACTAAAAAATTTCTATCAAATGAAAGAAAACCTTGGTCTGCATTATTTAATAAGTCAGTTACTTTTTTTGTTTGTTGGTTCAAGGCTTCGGTTCTTGTTTCTACTTTACTTTGCAATTCCTTATTAAGTGTTTCGATTTTTTCTTTTCTTTCTTTTAAAGAAACTCTCATATATTCAAATGATTTGGAAAGGACACCAATTTCATCATTAGATTGTACATTAACATTCTTTTCCAAGTTTCCAGAAGCAATCATAGATGAAATCTTCGTTAAGTCAGTAATGGGTTTTGTGAATTTATTTAATAGTATGTAAAGAGCCAGTGAAATTAAAATAGTGATTATTATAAAAGATATTACTATTCGTGTTATTGATTTTGATAAAGCCTTATCAATGTTCTCAGTCGTATAATATGTCGTTATTTTAGCTAGTTTAACATCGCTATAGATAAGAGAGGTGGTTCTTTTAATTGTTTTACTTTTGTCATAATTTTCTTGTTCATATTTTAAATCGAAATCTTCATCATCAAAAGATTTACTTAACTCAATAGATACAATATCAATATCATTAAAAAAATGCTCCAAATTAATTTTTACGTAAGGGATATCAAGATTATAAAGAAATTTTGAATTTATTTGTTTTAATATTTCACTGGTGTTTTCTATTTTTAAATGAAGCGTATTGAGTAAATCACTTTTTCTTTCAGTTATATATAGATTCATAGCTATTGCATTTACAAAGAGGGATAAAAGGACAACCGAAAATAAAATTTTTGTTTTGATTTGCATTTCATTACCTCCCCACACATTTCAGAATATCTTGGTCTATTGTAAATGTTTTTTAGATATCAAGATTATTACTCTCATCTTTAGTTAAAGCAGTAAAGACAATTTCAAATTGAGATCCTTCTCCCTCAACAGAGTTAGCTTTTATGGTACCTTTTAATCTAGCCACTACTAGATTGTATATGATGTGTAATCCAAGCCCCGTTCCACCTGCTTTCCTATTTGTAGTAAAAAAAGGATCAAACACTTTGGGTAAAATATCTTGAGGTATTCCCTTACCATCATCTTGATATATCATATGAATTTTTTCTTCTTCCATAAAGACCTTGATAACTATCAAACCCTCATCTTCTTTGTCATAAGCATGCATCAAAGAGTTTGTAAATAAATTCGTAAAGATTTGATATATTGCACTGGGATAAGTATTCACTTGCAGTTCTTTATCACAGGTTATTTCAACTTTTATATTGGTGTCTTTTAAGTTATTGAGTAAACTAAAAAGTACATGATTTATTCTTTCTTCTAAAAAAATAGGATAACATTCATCTGTTGTTTCATCTACGCTGATACGTTTGAAACTTCGTATTAATTCAGCAGCTCGTTCCAAATTTGCATGAATGGTCGTATCAAGTTCGATACAGGTTTTAAGGTACTCTTCAAATGTATCTTGTGACATCTCTTTGTCTATATATAAACTATTCAAAGAATTTGTAATATGTTTTAAATGTGTAATCCCTGTAAGACTCACTCCTATAGGAGTATTTATCTCATGGGCAACGCCTGCAACCAAGCCACCAAGTGCCGCCATTTTTTCCGACTCTATCATTTGTTGTTGGGTTACTTTTAAGGTCTCCAGAGAGTCATTTAAGACCTTCGTTCTCTCATCTACAAGTCTTTCTAGATTTTTATTTAATTCATTTAATTCAAATGTTTTACTTTCAGCAATATTTTTAGCAATTTCAAGGTCTTTTTTACTCATGTACAGATCTAAAAATATTTTTGTTTTGCTGATTAAAGTGTGAGCATTAAAAGGTTTTAGCATATAATCAACCGCACCTTCTTCATATCCCGTTCGTATATATTCTTCATCTTTTTTAATCGCCGTTAAAAATATGATAGGAATATCTTTATAGTTGTCATTTCCATGAATAATAGAAGCTGTTTCGAAACCATCCATCACTGGCATTTGAACATCCAATAAAATTAAAAAAAACTCTGTACTAATAATCGCTTTTAAAGCATCTTCTCCTGAAAGAACAGTATGAATGTTGACATTTAATTCACCCAAAATTCTTTTTGTTGCTTGAAGATTTTTTTCATTGTCATCTACGATTAATAATGATGGGATGATATTACTTTCCATAATCACTCTCCACTAAGTATTTTTTAATCTCATCTAAAGTTAAAACAAAATCAGCACCTGCAATATCTAGCGCGCTTTTCGGCATAATATTTACTTGTGCTGTATTCGGATTTTCTACAATAGCCAATCCCCCATAATCTCTTATCTTCTTCAAACCCAGACTTCCATCATTATTTGCCCCCGTTAAAATAATGCCTATTAAATTACTTTTATAGGTTTGAGCTGCACTATCAAACAATACATCAATGGAGGGTATTGAGTGATTTACAGGTATATCGACCGATAAAGAAAAGGTTTTGTTTTTTTCTATTAATAAATGATATCCGCCAGGTGCAATATAAACCGTTTTTGCACATACTTTTTCATTTTGTTTTGCTTCAAGAACTTCCATATGAGACAATTTGTCTAATATGGTATGTAACATCTCTTCTTTACCAGACATTTGATGCTGAACTATTACAATAGGCATAGAAAAGTCTTTGGGTAAACTTGGAATAATAGTTGATAATGCATTCATCCCTCCAAATGAAACACCAATAACTATTGCTTCATATTTGTTCATCATTTCATCCTATAGATTTTCGTATCTTTGGAAAATTTATCAAAACTTTTATATACAGATGAAAATTCTATTGATTCTTTTTCTCCCAAAATTAAATATCCTTTTGAGGATAAACTGTCTCTAAATAATGTTAAGACTTTTTCTTGTAAGTTTTGCTTAAAATATATAAGTACATTCCTGCAAATAATAATGTTCATTTCTCCAAAAACCTTGTCTGTCACTAGATTATGGGTTGAAAAAACAATATTTTTTTTCAAAGTACTATCAAATTTTGCCATGCCATATTTCACATGATAATAATCTGACAAAGAGTTTTTACTTCCAGCTTCAAAAAAATTCTTGGTATAGGTTTTGAGTTTACTGATATCATATATTCCTTCTTTTGCCATTTCCAAAGAGTGATTGTTAAAATCCGTCGCATAAATCTGACAATAGTCCAAAATACCTTCTTCTTTTAAAATAATAGCTAGGGAATATACTTCTTCTCCTGTTGAGCAACCTGCATGCCATATATTTATTTGAGGAAATATTTTAAGTGTTGGTAGAATCTCTTCACGAATGACTTTAAATACCCAAGGGTCTCTAAACATCTCTGTTACAGATATTGACATGGCATTAAGAAAAAGATTTAAAAAAGTTGCATCATGCAAAATTTTTGGAATTAGTTCTGAAATATATTTAAAACCATTAGAAGTAACAAAGTATTCAACTCTTCTTTTAAAACTGGCCCTTGCATAGTTTCTAAAATCATAGCCATATTGTTTATAAATAGAATTAATAATAAGATCTAACTCTAATTCATCTAAATTTTCACTTCTCATTTTTTAAATAACCAAACTTTTAACATGGAAAGGAGTTTTTCAAAATTAACAGGTTTTGTTAGATAATCACTAGCACCAGCTTCTATACACTTTACTCTATCTTGTGGCATAGCTTTAGCCGTTAGAGCAATAATAGGAATATCTTTATATTCATCCATTTTTCTAATTCTTTTCATTGCTTCATATCCATCCATAATAGGCATCATTATATCCATAAGAATAAGTTCAATGCCCTTTTGCTCACTAAGTTTTGATAAAGCTGTTTGGCCATTGTCAGCTTCATATACAATTAAACCTGTTTCTTGAAGGTGTTTTGAAAGTGCAAAGGTGTTTCTCATATCATCATCCACCAATAGTATTTTTCTTTTTGCCAACAAATCACTTTCTTCATTCAAACTATACATTGTTTTTTTAGCAACAGGAATCATTTTTGTATTCATACTTTGTAAAAATAACAATGCTTCATCTAGCTGTTTATCCGTCGCTTCTGAGTCTTTTCTAATCACTGTAGCCGAGTATTTTTGTAATTGATGTCGTTGTTGGGTACTTAACTCTTGTTTTGTATATATAATGATATGGGGTAAAATAACTGTATCATCATTGGATATTTCTTCAAGAACTTCAAACCCCGAGATATCAGGTAAATCAATATCGAGTATTACAAAATCAAACACTTCCGAATGTAGTTGTTTGATTAATAGTTTTCCCTTGTTGACACTTTTAGTTTGGATATTTTCATTCTTCAAGAGTTTTTCTATTGTTTTTTGACTTTTAGAATCATTATCTACTATTAACGCGCTAAGGTTTTCGCTGTATTGTGCCTTATCAATTTTGGATATAATTAGTTCTATATCTACTTTACGAGCAGGTTTGAGCAGATAACTAATAGCACCACTTTGTAGAAGATCTTGATCATCATCACGTCCGGAGATAATATGTACGGGGATGTCTTTTGTCGTATTATGAAATTTTAACTGTTCTAAAACTTTGTTTCCATCCATATCTGGTAAACCCAAATCTAGAATAATTCCATTTGGATTGTACTCTAAAGCCAAATATAAACCATTTTTACCATCACCAGCTGTCAGCCCTTTGTATCCATGATCTCTTACAATATTAAGTAGTATTTTAGCAAATACTTTGTCATCATCAATGATTAAAATTGTATTTTCATCTTCTTTAATATTTTTTCTATCATCGCTTATAAAACTCTCTTCACTACTGGGTTTTATATTTCCTTCTAAAGTATCTATTTTTTCATCTATTTCGTTATTCATTTCTTCCACATTTTCACTTTCCTCTTCCTCTGAGGATTGATTATTGATTATGGGCAAATACAAGGTAAAAATACTACCTTTGTCTTTGGTACTTTCTAAATGTATTTCACCACCTAATTTTTTTGCCAATTCTTTAGAAATAGCAAGTCCTAGTCCTGTACCTCCATACTTTCTACTAGTAGAGCCATCTTCTTGTTGAAAGGCTTCAAAAATCTCTTTTTGTTTGTCTTTTGAGATTCCAATTCCTGTATCTATTACTGAAAATGCCAAGTTATTTGTAGTATGCAGTGTAGTAGATGTATATTCAATTGTTTCCTCAGGATGATGCACTTTAAGCTCAATTGAGCCTATTGTTGTAAATTTGAAAGAATTAGAGAGAAAGTTCTTTAAGATTTGCTCTAAACGTTGTGAATCTGTTTCAATAATAGAAGGAATATTATCCTCGCAATAAGCTTTAAATTTCAAGTTTTTATTTTTAGCATTGGCTTTAAATAGGTTTGTAATATTCACACAAACTATTTTTGGATCGACATCTTCAATATGAGTATTAAGTTTCCCAGCTTCGACTTTTGACAAATCCATAATATCATTGATGAGATGTAGTAGTTCTCCTCCACCTTCATAGATAATTTTTATATCTTCTAATTGGTCTTCATTTAGATTTCCTTTTTTATTTTCCAAAAGACTTTTTGATAAAAGTAGATAACTATTTAAAGGTGTTCTTAACTCATGGGACATATTGGCTAAAAACTCAGATTTATATTTACTAGCCAGTGCTAAATCCTCTGTTTTAATTTCCAAGTCTTTTCGTGAAAGCTCAATTTGAGTTTTTTGAGATTCTAAAGATTTGGACTTATCTGCGAGCTGTTCATTTGAGTTGGTTAACTCTTCTCTTTGTGCTTTTAGAATTTTTTCTGAGTTTTGTAATTGTTGGGTTTGTTCTTCTAAGTTTTCATTACTTGCTTGTAACTCTTCTTGTTGGGATTGCAGTTCTTCTGATTGTCTTTGGGTTTCTTCAAGTAAAAGTTGCGTTTTTGCTGTATTATTAATATTGTTGATAACAATTCCAAGACTAAGGGTGACTTGATCCAATAAATCTTGCTGAATAGAAGTAAACTCTTTAAAAGAAGCGAATTCAAGCACTCCTATGAGGTCATCTTCAAATAAGATGGGTAACACTGTAATCATAAAAGGTTTTTTTTCACCTAAAGCAGAAGTGATTTTTATATAGTCATCTGGAACTTGTGTCAATACAATGGCTTTTTCTTCTTTTGCACACTCTCCTACAAGTCCCTCTCCAATACGAATTTTTCCAGAAACATTTTTACGTTCTTTAAAAGCAAAACTACCCAATAGTAACAACTCGTCATCTTCTTTAATATATAATACTCCATGACCTGCTTCAAGAAGTTTTGCTAACTTTGAGACAACATTATCACTCATTTCTCTCAAGTTGGTTGCACCTTGGGTCAAAGCCATTATTTGAGATACATTTTCACGAAGCCAATTTTGAGAGGTAAGGTTCTGATTGTTTTTTTGTAACTCTTCTTCGTATCTTTTTTGCTCTGTGATGTCTTTTATATATCCAGTAAAGGTAAATCCACCAATAATCCTAATATCGCTTATTGATAAAAAGATAGGAAATAAAGTACCATCTTTTTTAACAGCCGTGAGTTCTTTACCCTCCCAAAGTTTTCCTTTAACAAGAGTACTCATGTACTTTGTCAAATACCCGTCATGTTCAACGGCAATTTCTTGTGGCATCAGGATTTTGATATTTTGACCAATTAACTCATCTGTCTCATATAAAAACATTTTTTTTACTGTTTTATTACAAGAAAGAATTATTCCTTTTGAGCTAATAGAAATAACTGAATCATAGGATGCATCCATCATTGATTTATTTGTTTGGGCGCTTTGGGTTAGTAACTGCGTGGCTTCGCCATAAAGTTTGTTTTTCATAGCCTCTAAAGTATTTCCAAGGGCGACCATTTCTGAAGTTCCTGTTAAAACAACTTCTTCTTTTTGGGTACCATCTCCAATTTTACTGGCTATGTCCACTCCTAATTTCACTGCAGTTGATATATTTTTACTTACATACAACAACAAAAGAGTCACAACTAAAGCAATAATAGAACTAAATGAAATTGCAAATATTTTAATTTCTGTTGTTTTATCTTCAATTTTCTGTTCTACAATTTTGGTTATATTCGATAATGTTTCCTCCGAGGTATGGATGGTTTTTCTCATTTTTCCCATCAATCCAAGGTTACTATTTAAACCTTTTTTCTCCTCAAATTCTACTAGTTTATTAAAGTCATTTTTATAGGAAGTAAGTAAGTTTAATATATTGTCGTATTTATTATTTCCATTTAATTTTTCAAGTTGGGTGTTAAACTTATCAAGGTACTGTTTGTCACCTCTTAACATAAAGTCTTTTTCTTGTTTTCTTAACTCATATACAAGAGATAAGAGATTTTTATCCTTTGATTCTTTTGCATACTCTTGAACCTTATGAACGCTACTTCTTAAACTACCATATAAACCATCTGTTGGGTTTAAACCAATGGTTTGTTGTAATCTGACAACTTGTTGAAATATTGTATTATATTCATGAATTATTTTATTAAAGTTATCTGCTGCTTTGGTATCCAGTCCAAAATGAATAAGCTCATTTTTAAACTCCTTGGCTGTTATATCAACATTTTCAATTGTTTTTTTAAATTTTTCGAGATATATAACATCTTTTCTTGCTAAGAAATCTTTTTCATGTTTTCTAAGAGTTAACATTTCAATATTTAAATCTTTGATATCTTTTTCTAATACACTTAATTTATGAAGTTCATTCATATCTCGGTTTTCCATCACAACAACTATTAAAAAACCAAGTGAAACAAAAAATGAGAGGATCATAAGTATAGTTTTTATAGTAAGATTATTCACGTTGAATCCTTAAAAAAGAATATTGACTTTTATAGTATTCCTAATTAATTAAAGTATGGATTAAAAGATTAGATTAAAAAATATTTCTTTAATTTACAGAATAAAGAAAAGTGTTTCAAGTTTTATGAATAGAATCCTATCCTTTTTGCAGTTTAGTTAGTCAATATATAACATTTTTTAGATACAGAAGAAACTTTAAAAAGACCACTTCCCTTAGGTTTAATTCCAACATTGATTTTCTAAGAATGGTTTTGGAAACGGTAAGGTTTTCGCCTTCAGCGGTTCGAAAACTATAACTTTGAAAATCCCAAAAGTGGCTCATCCAAAGCAATTAGAATATTGGTCCATATTACAAATAAATTTTCTCTTATTCAAAATACGAATTCAATAGTTTCTTAATCTCACCCTTATCTTTTAATCGAATTAGTGTTTCTTTCATTTTGTTTCTGACATTTTTGTGAACACTTTTTGTGCAAAATAAATACATCTCTCCTCTAAGCATAACTAAGGGTTTATCAAAGGAACTAAAACTCATTCCTTCCTGTTTTGCAAGAAATTTTAATATTGGAATTGCTCCTGCTATTGCATCAATACGTCCCAAATTTAGCATCTTAATTGCATTAATATAGTGGGGAGGTCTAACTTTATTTAAAGTCGTATCCTTATGAAATTTTTCATCGAATATTATGCCCAAAGGTACAGCAATTGTTATTCCTTGAAGCTTTGAATAATTATCAAGTTTTATTCCTGCAGCTGGAAGTATTCCCACTGTCACTTGATATCCAATTGGTCCAATTATATCGAAAGGCGCAGTTTCAGGAGAGTTTCCGATAATTGAACAAACTTTTTCATTATCCAACATTGTGGATATCAGTCGTTTTGTCGGTACAATATTAATTGGTATTTTCATGTCACTTGACTTGAGAATCATATCTAATATGTCATAGAGTATTCCAGTTTTTTTACCTTCATCTGAAATATAACCATACGGTAGTTGTTGCATTACTAAGATACGAACATCATTTTTTAGCTCAGAGGCATTAGCATTTATAATCAAAAGTGACATGCAAAAAGTTAAGAAGAAAATCCTAACAAAACAAAATTTTTTCATGAGTCAACACCTTCTTGAATTATCTTGAACTGGCTTAATTGAAAGAGAGTTATTCAATGAGTATAGGTACAAAATCGTTTATAAGTCTTTTATTTTGAAGGATAAGTTTTTTCTCTGATTTTTATAAGAATACCTTCTTGTTTGAACTTTTTCATTATTTCTGTTACTTTAGGAACTAAATGTTTGTTTTTTTTATGTATATAATGATAAACATTTACTTTATGTACGGGTGTTGTAAGTTGATAAATATTACTATAAATACTTTTTTTTAGTAATTTTTGTCCATTTCCACTCGATAGTATTGCAACATCAATTCGTTTTCTTTGAAGTAATTCAAACAATTGTTCATTGTTGTTAACAACTTCTATATCCATGCCTTGTGTTCCTTTTTCTGTTGTAACAACTCCTCTTCTTATTCCAATTTTATAAGGTCTTAAACTTTCCCAGCCATTTACTTTGATATTTTTATCTTGCGAGTAAACCATCCAATTTGATTCATGTAGTGGCACTTCAATAGGTATTAAATTAGTATATGTCTTCTCAACTCCACTGATTCTAAAAAGTTCTCCATCAAACCCATCACCACTATTAGCCAATTTTAATGATCTTTTTGCAGGTACTGGGACTAAAGCTATTTTTATATCCATAGTCAGATAAACTTTTTTCATAACGGATAGTGCAAAATTTTCAAATGCAGCATTTTTAATAGATGTAAAAGTTAGAGTTTCCATGCCTTGAAGAGGTAGAATCCATAATAATAGAACTATACTTGCTTTACATATTTTTTTTAAGAACATAATATATTCCTTTTAAAGCCATTCATTACTCTATCATATACATTTAAATCTGTGTTTAGTAATACATTGTAATATATAAATTTATGAATTCATTTATCTAGTACTTTTAGTAAAATTAATTTTCTTTTATGTAAAAATATATTCTATAGTATATATATAATAGCCATTAGTAACCTTGTTATTTTTATTCCTTTCGATTCCTCCAATTTCTAGAAAATCATAAGTTTAAACTCTTCTATTTACTACTACAAACAATCTCAGTTCTTTTTCTTTCCTAAATATAGGAAATATAAATTTTTGATATTCTCTTAACACAATTTTGCCACTAATTTTAATTATACTTATAAACTAAAGTATAAAAGGAATACCGTGGCTGCAAATAACAAAAAAACAATCATTGTTGATTTTGACATAGTTGATGAGGATTTTCTTAACTTTGAGCAATACCTAGATGAATACCTTCGTTTTTCTAGGGGAGATGCAAATTATATAAAAAAACAAACGCTGAAGAATAATAAATACAGTAAACTAATAGAAAAAATAAATAATAATATTGAGATAGAAAAAAGTAATATCAAGGAGAGAAATACCTTTATTTACGATGTTACTGTTTATCTAGATGAAATGAATAGTGGACGTTTTAGCGACAAGTTAGAATATAAAGGAAGTGATAAAATTCTTTTACACATGTCACAGATAATAAATGATTTCTCAAAATATTTAAGCAATCTTATTATTGAAATAAATCAATCACTTAGGTCTGTAAGTAGTGGAGATTTTAATAGAAAAGTGGAAGGTGCATATGATGGTGATTACAAATATTTAAAAGATAGATTAAACTTTACTATTGGAAGCTTAGGTGAATTTACGAATAACCTTGAAGACAAAGTAAATGAATCATTAAAAGAAATACAAAAAAAAGATAAATTATTGGCTCAGCAATCAAAACTTGCAGCTATGGGAGAAATGGTTGGCTCCATTGCTCATCAATGGAGACAGCCTCTTAATGCGCTTGCGGGAAGGATACAGCTTATAGAATTAGATTACGAAGACGAATTGGTTTCTAATGAATATATAAGTACATTTATTAAAGAAAATATGGAATTGGTAAATTTTATGTCTAATACGATTAATGACTTTAGAAATTTTTTTAAAATTGATAAAATTAAACACATATTTGACATAAAAAAATCAATTGAATCAACCCTATCTTTAGTTAGTGCGCAACTAAACGAAAAAAATATTTCAATAACAATTTACTCACCTGAAAGACATGAAATATTCAACTTAGAATCAGAGTTTAAGCAAGTAGTGTTAAATATAATAAATAATGCAAAAGATGAATTCGACAAAGATAAGTTAGATAATACTATTGATATAAGAATCAATAAAATTGATAATAATATTAATATTGAAATTGCAGATAATGCGGGAGGTATTCCTGAAGACATAGTTTCAAGAATCTTTGAACCATATTACACGACAAAAGATCAAGGTGATGGCACTGGACTTGGATTATATATGTCAAAAATGATAATTGAAACAAATATGAGTGGAAAATTAACTGCTCATAATAATGAAAAAGGTGCAGTTTTTGAAATTTTACTAATAGTTGATGAAGATAACTAATGACAATTAAAAGCAATACTTGTTATCTTTGTTACTTTTCCATATAAATCTTACCAAACTATTTACTAGTTACTTTATATATTTAGATATATTTACATAGAAAATGTATTTATTTCTAAGAATAAAGAGCTTTATGGGTAGAATACAAAAAAATAAAAAGAAAGTAGAATATGAAAGTAAGTTATGTAAAAAAATTGATGCTATTAGGTATCACTACACGAACAAATAATGTAAATGAAAAAAATCAAGAAACTCACAAAATAGCTCCACTTTGGGAAAAATATGATGAAGATAATATTTACTCAAAAACGTTAAATAAGGCAAATAATACAAGTTTTTACGGTGTCTACTCAAACTACGAATCAGATGTAAATGGTGATTATGATGCAACTGTGGCAGTAGAAGTAACCAAAACTAAAAATAATGCAATGGTAATTGAGAATAAAAAATATCTCGTATTTACAAAACAAGGTGAACTTCCAGAAGTTTGTTCTGAATTATGGGAAGAAATTTGGGATTATTTTGCAAATAACAGTGAATATGAAAGAGCATACACTATTGATTTTGAGAAATACTCAAAAGAGAATCTAATAGATATTTATATTTCTATTCTATAAGATAGATTTTAGAATAAGGAGGACAGGCTACTTTAATATTTAATATTTAAATAATTAAGTGTCATGTCCCTCAGAACTTTCCAGTGTTTTAAATCCTCTACTCTGTGTCATTACTCCACCCAAAAAAACTATGTATTTCAGAAAAACCCACCAAGTTATATTTACATAAAATCATTATTATAGTCAACAATCACTTTATAAAATTTGTATTATTTTGACATGGATCTTACTTTGGTCTTATTAAGTTAATTAGTACTATAGTTAATTTAAACACTTTCAAAGGGGAAAGAATGAAAAATTTGTACATAATGCTAATTTCATTGGTATTCATTGGTTGTGCATCAACACAGTATGATGTTAAAAGAGTTTTTGGAGATAAGAATGCTCAAACTTATATTGGTACATTTAGTGGTACTGTACAACCAAATGGTTGTCGATCTGCAGAGGCAGTTCCAATAAAGGGTAATATAATAAATGGAAAAGTATTCCTTAGACTTGTAAAAAATCAAACAATAGTGGTGCCTATTAGCGAAACTGGATCATTTAAAGGAGAAACATTTCTCAGAGCACATGCCAGAGGAAAAAAAATGCAATCGTATGATGGTCAGATTTTAGATGGAGAAGTTACAATAAATGCTTGGTATGGAGTTCACGGTGCTTCTAGTACATATTGTACTGCATTTGGGAAAATAGCAATTAAAACTATTTAAAGGATAATTAAAATATTAAAGTTTTTCTCAAATGAGAAAAACTTTGATTTTAGAAATAGTTTAGTCATACCACTACGTGTTCTAATTTACTTCTCTCTTCCATTGCTTATTATTCCTACCTAGTTATAAAAGATTATATTTTATAAAATCTTAACTATATTCACAATCCATTTTATATGTTAACAGCTAGACTCTTTGCTTTTGAAGAATTTAATATCATTTAATATTTTGACAGAAAGAAGAGTTAGTATAGTTCCAATAATAATTGAAGTACTTATTGTTTCTTTCAAAAAAATACCGCTTAATAAAATTGCAGCAAATGGAACTAAGAAAATAAAAGAGCTAACTTCACTTGCTCCTAGTTTTTCTATTCCTAGGAAATAGACTGTATTTGCAAAAGTTGTTCCCACAATTGTTAGTATAAATATATTAATCCAAAATATCGAATCAAAACTACTAAATTTAATCTGACTCACATCCATAAAAAAAACAACATCTAATATAACTGTCACGATATATAAATAGAAGGTAAATACTATAGGTGATATTTTACTTGACTTTGAACTCAAAATTGTAATTATTGGCCACAAAATTGAGGCCAATATAAAATACAAGTTTTGGATAACTAGAATTTGATTTATTCCAAAGCTCCATATGTTTAATATTGTTAAAACACCAACTCCACCTAAAGCTAATGCAAAAATGTCTTTTCTACAAATCTTTTTTACCCTAAGTAATGCTAGAATTAAAAAAGTATTGATGGGAATGAGCGTTGTAACAAAAGCTCCTGCTAAT
>Ga0209081_1000992_pt1 | contig 16993 bp, 11 predicted proteins | sample GOMGulsemesocosm_4_FD_184636 | JGI IMG/M metagenome (GOLD analysis project Ga0209081, IMG submission 184636) | Methane-oxidizing microbial communities from mesocosms in the Gulf of Mexico - GOM15B Gulf of Mexico (SPAdes) (version 2) | ecosystem: Environmental > Aquatic > Marine > Cold seeps... | reverse complement strand
ATCGCTGCAGCGCCAGTTTTTTGTGCAAGTTTATTACTAACGGGAATGTTTATATGAAGTTAGTGAGTGTGCTGGGCTCTACCGGCTCGATAGGCGTGAGTACACTTGATGTATTAAGACGTAATAAGGAGTTGTATGACTTATTCGCTTTAACTGCGAATAGAAATATAGAGCGTTTACTTGAGCAGTGCCTTGAATTTAAACCGCGTTATGCCGTGGTTCCTGATGCTGATCTTGCTGAAACTTTAGAGCAAAAAATATCCCATTCGGAGGCTTCTGCAACAAAGGTTCTATCGGGTATGGAATCGTTAGAGTTTGTAGCTAAACATCGTGATGTTGATATTGTTGTTGCTGCCATTGTGGGTGCTGCGGGCTTACTATCAACATTAGCAGCAGCAGAAGCAGGCAAGAAACTGTTATTAGCTAATAAGGAAGCCTTGGTGATATCGGGTGATTTGTTGATGTCAGCGGTTAAAAATAATAACGCAACGCTATTACCACTTGATAGTGAGCATAATGCCTTGTTTCAGTGTATGCCCGCTGGTTATCGAAGTGGGCAAAGTGCGGAGGGGATTCGAAAGCTAATTTTAACGGCTTCTGGTGGGCCGTTCTTAAATTTAGCTCAGGCTGAATTGGAACATGTCAGTGTTGAGCAAGCCTGTGCGCACCCCAATTGGTCAATGGGGCGAAAGATATCGGTCGATTCAGCAACAATGATGAATAAAGGGTTGGAATTGATTGAGGCCAGTTATTTGTTTGATATGTCGGCGGACTTGATTGAGGTGTTAGTTCATCCACAAAGTGTCGTGCACTCAATGGTCGATTATGTCGATGGTTCGGTGCTAGCTCAGCTAGGTAATCCTGATATGCGGACTCCTATTGCACATGCCTTGTCTTGGCCTAAACGACAAGAAAGTGGTGTTTCAGCATTAGATTTTATGCTTAATAATCAGTTGAGTTTTGAAGCACCAAATTATGAAAAGTTTCCGTGTTTACGATTGGCGTATGAGGCGTTAATTGAGAAAGGTAGTGCCCCGGCTATTTTGAATGCAGCGAATGAAGTTGCCGTTGACGGCTTTTTAAATAAAAAAATCAGATTTACGGATATACCAAAGTTGATTGAAAAAACCTTGCAGAGTTCCACTATTGAAAAGGTTGATTCAATTGATACGGTACTCAGAGTAGATCGTTTGGCGCGTGATGTGGCGCTTCGATATATGGAGCAGATATAGTGCAGTTTGTTATTTCATTAGTATCATTTGTGGTGGTGCTTGGTATTTTAGTAACTATTCATGAGTTTGGCCATTTTTGGGTGGCTAGGCGCTGTGGAGTAAAAGTTCTACGTTTTTCTGTGGGCTTTGGTAAGCCCATATTTAAGTTTAAACGGGAAAATGACCCGACTGAGTATGTTGTCGCCGGTATTCCTTTAGGCGGATACGTCAAAATGTTGGATGAAAATGAAGTTGATGTTAGCGACGAAGAAAAGCACTTAGCGTTTAATAATAAGCCATTATTAAGCCGGTTTTTAATTGTTCTTGCTGGTCCAGTATTCAACTTGTTGTTTGCCTTTATTGCTTTTTGGTTGATTTTAGTCCTCGGTGAAGATGGCCTAAAGCCAATTGTTGGTAGTTTTGATAAGCAAGGTATCGCTATTCATTCATCGGTTGAAGTTGGTGATGAAATAGTTAGTATCAATAATAGGCCAGCGCCTATTTGGCGAGTTGCTGCTGGTTTGATGACAAGTGAGATGCTAGATAAAGGTAAGTTTGAGCTAACAGTAGCCAAGCCTGGTGGACAGCTTCATACGGTCGTATTAGACATTGGCGATGCTAAATTACCCGAGGCAGCCGATGCATTAAGTCGGGTAGGTATTTGGCCGCGTACACCTGTCTTGCAAGCAATGATCGGTAAAGTGGTGGAAGGTGAAGTTGGTGATAAGGCAGGCTTGCTTAACGGTGACTTAATCGTATCTGTTAATCAAAAAGAAGTTAATAATTGGGGTGATTGGGTTACTTTAACTCGAGCTAATGCAGATACGCCTATGGCAATTACCTTGATTAGAGAGGGGCGACCTGTTGAGTTAATGTTAACACCGAAAGGGGTTAAAGATGGCTCGCAGCGGGTTGGTCGTATTGGTGTCGCACCATTCATTCCTGCTGATTTACAGAGTGATTACTACAAAACCTATTCATTAGGTATGCTTGATGCGGTAGGCGAAGCTGCGAAGCAAACAATCAGCTATTCCTTGTTAACAGTAAAAATGATTGGTCGAATGTTGATAGGGCAGGCGTCGTTAGATAACTTAAGCGGTCCTATTAGTATTGCTCAGTATGCCGGTCAAACGGCATCAATAGGTTTAATTGCATTTTTAAAGTTCTTGGCTTTTGTGAGTGTTAGCTTAGGGGTTATGAATCTGCTACCCATTCCAATGTTGGATGGCGGGCATTTGATGTTTTATATCATTGAAGCTATTAAAGGAAAGCCCGTTTCGAAAAAAGTACAGGCTGGTTTTATGCGTATGGGTATGATGGCATTAATGAGCTTGATGATTATAGCGGTGATTGCCGACGTTAGCCGTTTATTAGGTTAAGTGAAATACGTATTGAGTCGACTAGGTGTTTTATCTATACTGACTGACAATAAATAAAATGAATATAAATTAAGAATCCCGTGACAAAAACAATCAGATATATAGTTCAGAGTTCATTACTTGCGATATTAATCCTTGTTTCTAGCCTATTAATGGCTGGGGAATCTTTTGTTATTAAAGATATTAAGGTAAATGGCTTGCAACGTATTACTGCAGGTGCCGTTTTTAATGCTTTGACTATTAAACTTGGGGATGAGTTCACTGATGAGCATTCCGGTGAAGTTATTCGTGAATTATTCCAAATGGGGTTTTTTAGTGATGTGAGTGTTGACCAAGAGGGTGATGCTTTAATCATTAATGTTCAAGAACGTCCTGCTGTTACCAGTATTGAATTAGAAGGTAATAAAGACATTGAAACCGAGCAGCTACTTGAAGCCTTTAAAGATGTTGGGATGGCAGTAGGGCGAGTTTTTAATCCTTTGGTGTTGGATAAGGTTAAAAAGGAACTATTACAACAGTACTATAACAATGGTAAGTACTCAGCAACAGTTGACAGTAAGGTGACTCGTTTAGCACGAAACCGAGTGACTGTGCTTATTACAGTGGTTGAAGGTTCAGCAGCAAGTATTAAGAAAATTAATATTGTTGGTAATAAAGCCTATGAAGATGATGATATCCTCGACTCTTTTGAGCTGACTGGCCCAACGCTGATTTCTTTCTATACCAACAGTGATCAATATTCTAAACAGAAGCTTTCTGCTGATATTGAAAGATTGAGTTCGTTTTACCTAGATCGGGGTTATATTAACTTTAAGGTTGAATCGACTCAGGTGTCTATTAGCCCAGATGAAAATGGTATTTATATAACGATTAATGTCAACGAAGGCGTAGTTCACAAAGTGAGTGAAGTTAAACTGGCTGGCGAGTTAGTGGTTAGCCCAGATAAGCTAATCCCCTTTGTAAGCCTTCAACCAGATGATGTTTTTTCAAGAAAGAAAGCCACTCAAACATCAGAAAATATTACGACTTTATTAGGGCATGAGGGTTATTCATTTGCTAACGTTAATATGATCCCTGAAATAGACGAAGCAACATCAACCGTTAAAGTTACATTTTTTGTAGACCCAGGCAAACGAGTATATGTGCGCCGTGTGATCATGGAAGGTAACGTTAAAACACGAGATGAAGTCTTAAGGCGTGAAATTAGACAAATGGAAGCGGCTCCAATTTCAACCTTGCAAGTAGAGCGTTCAAAAGCTAGGCTTTCTCGTTTAGGTCATTTTGATGAGGTAGATGTAGAAACTCCTGCCGTCCCGGGTACAAGTGATCAGGTGGATGTTCGATATACTGTGAAAGAAAAGTCATCCGGTAATATTATGGCGGGTGCTGGTTTCTCACAATCACAAGGCCTAGTGTTGAACGCAAGTATTAGCCAGAATAACTTTTTAGGAACAGGCAAAAGAATGAGTGCCAGTTTCAATAACAGTGATGTAAATACGGTATATAGCCTAGGTTACACAAACCCTTATTACACGATTGATGGGGTTAGCCGTGGTTTTAATGTTAGTTACCGTACAACAGATGCGGATGAAGCTAATACATCAGATTACTCAACCAAAACATTTAATACCGGTGTTAACTTTGGTTTACCTTTAAATGAAAGGGACCGAATTGGTCTAGGTTTAGACATTGAATTCACATCGCTGGATATTGATGAAAGCTTGGTTGTTAGCCGAATTAGTGACTTTGTGCGTGACAATGGCGATTCGTATACTAACTTAAAAATGTCTGCTAGTTGGGGTACAGATTCACGAAATAGAGCGGTTTTTGCCAATAAAGGTGGTTCAAAAAGATTATCGGGTATTATTACTGTTCCCGGGTCAGACCTTGAGTTTTATAAGTTAACTTATAATCAAAAACACTACTTCCCTGTGACCAAGCATACAACCTTGTTTTTGAATGGTGATTTTGGTTATGGTGATTCGTATGGTGATGCTGAGTCCCTGCCATTTTTCGAGAATTACTATGCAGGCGGTAAAAACTCTGTACGAGGCTTTACTGATAATACCTTAGGCCCAAAAGATGAGTATGGTGATGCAATGGGTGGCAGTGTTAAGTTAGTAGGTAATGCTGAATATATTTTCCCAGTACCTTTCATGCCAGAAAGCAAAACGGTTAGATTGAGCACCTTTATGGATGCCGGCAACGTATATGATGATGAACTAGATATCGGTGATTTACGCTATTCTGTAGGTGTATCGGCAAAATGGTTGTCACCATTTGGTGCTTTATCCGTTAGTTTGGCTATGCCGCTAAATGATGATGAAGAAGATGAAGTTCAAGTATTCCAGTTCTCATTCGGATCTGGTATTTAAGTTTTTTTAAAAGTGTTAACCCTGTAGGAGATTAAAATTGAAATTTATTAAGCAGATTTTAATAGCGAGTGTCATCGCTATTGCTTTAGTTACTTCCGTTCAAGCCGCTGACGTTAAAGTGGGTTTTGTAAATGTTGCTAGAATTTTAGAAAAAGCACCGCAGGCTGAAAAAGCCAAAATAGCACTGGAAAAAGAGTTTTCTCCTAGGAATAAACGCTTATTAGCTAGTCAAAAGGTCATTAAAAAATTAGATGAAAAACTAGCTCGTGATGCAAAGTTGATGAGTGAAACTGAGGCGCGTCGATTACAGCGTGATGTACTTGAGAAAAAGCGTGCTCTAAAACGTGACCAAGAAGAATTTAGAGAAGATTTTAATTTAAGACGTAATGAAGAATTAGCAAAGTTACAACGTCTCGTTTTTGAGGCGATTAAAGGGCTTTCTGAAGCAGAAAAATTTGACCTAGTGCTGCATGATGGTGTTGTTTATGCAAGCTCAGCAGTTGATATTACTGCGAAGGTGCAAAAACGATTAGCGTCTCTTAAATAGACAATAAGGGATCGCCGTTGAATATTTCTCTAGAAGAAATTGCCACTTTAATTGGCGCGCAATTAAAAGGAGACCCAAAGCATAAGGTTACTGGTTGCGCGACCTTGCCTTCTGCCAACGCTACGCAATTATCTTTTATTTACGATAAAAAATATTTATCGGCATTAAAAGAAACAAAGGCAGGTGTGGTTATCTTGTCGGCTGACTTTGTGACTGATTGTAAAGTTAATGCTTTAGTTGTTAAAAATCCATATTTGGCTTATGCCAAAGCAGCCAGTTTGATACATTCAACGGCTAAACAATCTGGAAGTATTCATTCTTCAGTAGTTATTGGAGAAGGTTGTAATATTTCAGATGACTGTGTTATTGCAGCTAATGTGGTGATTGGTGATAATGTTTGTATAGCAAGCGGGGGGCGAGTTGGTCCAAATTCAGTGCTTGGTAATGATATTGTTATTGGTCAAAATATAAATGTCATAGCTAATGTTACTATTACTGATGGATGTCGCATTGGTGAAAACGTGAGTTTACATCCGGGTTGTGTCATTGGATCCGATGGTTTTGGTTATGCGCCTGCAGAAAACAGAGAATGGTGCAAAATACCTCAAATTGGCACAGTGATTATTGGTAATAATGTTGATATTGGTGCGAATACGACGATTGATTGCGGTGCGTTAGATAATACAGTTATTGGTAATGGTGTGAAAATTGACAACCTTGTGCAGATTGCACATAACGTTGAAATAGGTGACCATTCAGCTATTGCTGGCTGTACAGGTATTGCCGGCAGCACGAAAATCGGTAAGCATTGTACATTTGCAGGCGGGGTGGGCTTAGTTGGGCATCTTACTATTGCTGATAATGTACACGTAACGGGCATGACGATGGTAACGCATTCCATTAAGCAGGCTGGGGCTTATTCGTCGGGTACGCCATTTCAAACTAATGCTGCATGGCTAAAAAATGCTGTTCGATTTAAACAGCTTGATGTGCTAACAAAAAAACTAAATAAATTAATTAAAACGAATAAGGAAAATGATGTCGCACGATGATGTAAGAAAAGTAATGGAATTTTTACCACACCGTTATCCTTTCTTGATGATCGATAGGGTCGTTGAGTATGAAGCAGGAAAGCGCCTGCTTGCGTTGAAGAATGTTTCTTATAATGAACCTCAATTTACAGGGCACTTTCCGCACAACCCTATTTTCCCTGGTGTATTGGTACTTGAAGCTTTAGCTCAAGCTACAGGCCTACTTTCCATGAAAACCTTAACTGATCAGGGTGAAGACTTTGGTGAGTACTATTTAGTTGGAGTGGATAATGCTCGGTTTAAACGCTCAGTGGTACCGGGTGATCAGCTAATGGTTGAAGTTATTTTTAAAAAACATCGTCGTAATATCTGGACTTTCGAAACAAGTGCTACGGTTGATGGGCAGCTTGTTGTTCGTGCCGATATTATGTGTGCTTCGAAGGAATCGACTAAATGATCCACCCATCAGCGATCATCGACCCAAGCTCATCAATTGCTGATGATGTCAGTATTGGTCCCTATACCGTCATTGGTGCAAATGTATCTATTGATTCTGGAACGGTGATTAGCTCACACGTGACGATTAATGGTACGACTAAAATTGGTAAGAACAATCGTATTTATCAGTTCTGTTCAATTGGCGAGGATCCGCAAGATAAAAAGTATGCAGGAGAAGTCTCCTTTTTAGAAATTGGGGATAATAACGAAATACGTGAATTTACCAGTATTCATCGTGGTACAACTCAAGATAAGAACATTACTAAAATTGGTAGTAATAACCTCTTTATGGCGTATTGTCATGTTGCGCATGATTGTGTCATCGCTGATGATGTTATTTTAGCGAATGCCGCGTCACTCGCAGGTCATGTGCATATTGGTCAGAACGTCATTTTAGGTGGCTTTTCAATCGTGCATCAATTCTGCCAATTGGGTGACCACTGCTTTTCAGCAATGGGTAGCGCTATAACCAAGGATATTCCTCCGTTTGTTATGGTGGGCGGTCGCCCGACTAAACCACATGGTATTAATGCAGTGGGTTTAGATCGTCGTGGGTTCTCTAAAGAGGCTATTTTACAAATAAAACGAGCTTATAAGACCTTGTATAAATCGGGCCTTAAACTTGTGGATGCCAACGAAAAGCTAGCTGAAATGGCTGAGTCACAACCTGAACTAAAAGTGATGGTTGATTTTCTTGCAAAATCAAACCGTGGAATCATGCGTTAATCAAAAATGATTTAAATGGTTTGAGTACCTGAACCATGTGGTTTTGTTTTTTTTTCTTTTATTGTTCGTTCACCTATTGGAATCATGTCTGCAGTGATAAATACGCCTATAAAAATCATGATGGTCGCAGGGGAGCACTCCGGTGATATTCTTGCTGCAGGCTTAATTAAACGCTTACGTGAAATTTACCCCAACGCGGTTTTCTTAGGTATTGGTGGTCAACGGATGAAAGCAGAGGGTTTTGAAAGCTTGTACCCGATGTCTAAGCTATCAGTTTTTGGTTTGTTTGAAGTTCTTAAGCATTTACCCGAGTTACTACGTATTCGAAAAAACCTTAAACAGCGGATTATGGCTGAGCAGCCTGATGTGTTTATTGGTATTGACGCGCCCGATTTCAATTTAAAACTTGAGCGCGATTTGTTCAAAAAAGGTATCAAAACCGTACATTATGTCAGCCCAACGGTGTGGGCGTGGCGACCTAAGCGAATTAAAAAGCTTATTGGTTCGTTAAATGCTTTGCTTTGTATTTTCCCGTTTGAAGAAACATATTTTGAACAAACCGAAGTTCCCGCTTTTTTTATTGGACACCCCTTAGCGGATGAATATAGCCAGTTATTAATGAGTAAAGCTAGTGATGATAAGGCTCATTCAAATCCAGAGACTACAGTACTGACAATGATGCCGGGTAGTCGGCATGGCGAGCTCAATAGACATAGCCTTATTTTTTTACGTGCAGCAGAAATTTGTGCTCGTAGTATTCCTCATTTAAAGGTATTGGTTCCTATGCCTGACCAATCGGCAGCCGATGTTTTTTGTGCTATTTATAATGAATCAGCTATCGAGCTTGATTTAGATATTCAGCTTATGTCATCAAGCAAAATGATTGCTCAATCTGACTTGGTTCTTGTTGCCTCGGGTACGGCAACACTAGAGGTGATGCTGTTAAATAAGCCGATGGTTGTGGCTTATAAACTGTCTCCATTAACGACTTGGGTATTTAAAACATTTGATTTATTAAAAGCCTCTTTCGTTTCTATGCCAAACCTTATAGCGAATAAGCCCTTAGTTAAAGAGTTCTTACATGAAAAAGTAACGGCTGAAGCTCTTGCAGAAGAACTCATTAGGCTGCATAACAATAAGTCATCAACACAAAGTTTGGTGGCTGAATTTAAAGAGATGTCACGCAGTATTACTCGTGATGCAGATAAGCAAGCAGCTAACATTGTTAGCCGTGTTATTTCTGGTGAGATTTAATTTTGAGTAATTTAGTTGCGGGTTTAGATGAAGTGGGTAGAGGCTGTATTGCCGGTCCAGTTGTTGCTGCTGCTGTTGTACTAGACCCTGCTCGGCCTATTCCGGGTTTGGCAGACTCTAAAAAGCTGACTGAAAAAAAACGTAATGAGCTGTCTGTGCTCATAATGGAGTCAGCTTTGGATTGGTCTATTGCGCGTGCTGAGGCGGTAGAGATTGATGATATTAATATCTTGCAAGCAAGTTTGCTGGCGATGAAACGGGCCTTTAATGGCTTAGTGGTAGATGTTGATTTTGCACAAGTTGATGGTACTTTTTACCCTGATATTGATGCACCGGGTGAATGTATTAAGGGTGGTGATGCGTTAATCGAAGAGATTTCAGCGGCATCCATTATTGCAAAGGTGTATCGTGATAAACATATGTCTGTTCTTGATAGTTTATACCCAGGCTATGAACTTGCGAAACATAAGGGTTACCCAACCCCTGCGCACAAAAAACTATTAGCAGAGAAAGGTGTTATTAGTATTTACCGGCGTTCTTTTGCGCCAGTTAAGGCATTACTTAAATGAGCCAGAACGTAAAATTTATTCACTTACGTAACCATACTGAGTACTCTTTAGTAGATGGGATCATACGTGTTAAACCATTGGTTAAACGAGTAGCGGAGCTGTTAATGCCCGCTGTTGCAGTAACAGACCATGTCAATATGTTTGCTGCTGTTAAGTTTTACCGTGCGGCTATATCTGCTGGGGTGAAACCGATTCTAGGTGCTGATGTTTTAATTAAGGATGATAAAGACCAAAAAAAGCCTTTTACTATTACTCTGTTGGCACAAAATCAGCAGGGGTATTTAGCTTTATCTGAGCTTATTTCAGAGGCTTATCTGCATGGGCAAGATAAAGGGGTCCCCTATTTAACAAGCCAGAAAATATTCGATAATAACGAAGGCTTGATTGCTTTATCGGGTTGTTTGGATGGTCTATTAAGTATTGCTTCATTATCTAAAGACGATGAATCTTGCACAGAAATTGTGCAGCGTTGGCAGCAAGTTTTTGGTGACAGATTTTACTTGGAAGTTCAGCGTGTTGGGCGGCCTAGTGAAGAAAGTTTAATTGCAAGAATGCTGCAGCTGTCCATTCAGCATCAGATTGCGGTGGTGGCAACAAACGGTAGCTGCTTTTTGAGCCAGTCTGAGTTCGATGCGCATGAGGCTAGAGTATGCATTAACCAAGGGCGAGTTTTATCGGATAGTCGACGAGTTAAGACGCATACTGAGCAACAGTACCTTAAAACTCAGGATGAAATGCTTGAGCTTTTTTCTGACCTTCCAGAGGCGATTGAAAATACGGTTGAAATTGCGAAGCGCTGTAATGTTGAATTAAAGCTGGGTGAAAACTTCCTGCCAGACTTTCCTTTGCCAGAAGGTTTAACGATTGATGAGTATTTCGCACAGCTAGCCGAAGAAGGCTTGAAAAAGCGAATTGAAGAAACATCTGCTCGAATAAATTTTGATGATGAAAGAGTAGCGAACTACCAAGCTCGATTGAAACGTGAGTTAGATGTTATTTGTCAAATGGGCTTCCCCGGTTACTTCTTGATTGTGGCGGACTTTATTGAGTGGGCAAAGAATAATGGCGTTCCAGTTGGCCCTGGGCGTGGTTCTGGTGCGGGTTCTATTGTTGCTTATGCAATGCGGATTACCGATCTGGACCCTATGGAGTTTGATTTACTGTTTGAACGTTTCTTGAACCCAGAACGTGTATCGATGCCTGATTTCGATGTCGATTTTTGTATGGATGGGCGTGACCGCGTCATTAACTACGTTGGTGAGCGGTATGGACGAGACAAAGTGTCGCAAATTATTACCTACGGTAGTATGGCGGCCAAAGCGGTTATTCGTGATGTAGGTCGTGTGCTAGGGCATCCTTATGGTTTTGTTGACCGTTTGGCGAAAGCTATTCCGTTTGAAATTGGTATGACACTCACCAAGGCGCTTGATGAAAGCCCTGACCTTTTGAGTGCGTATCAAGAAGAAGATGAAGTTCGCGAATTAATTGACCTTGCACTGCAACTTGAAGGCGTTGCACGTAATGCGGGTAAACACGCGGGTGGTGTGGTTATCTCACCCAGTAAGTTAACCGATTTTTCACCGCTGTATTGTGAGGAAGATGGTAGCAACCTAGTGACCCAGTTTGATAAGGACGATATTGAAGCCGTTGGCTTGGTGAAGTTTGACTTTTTGGGGCTAAGAACCCTCACCATTATTGATTGGGCACTACAAAACATTAACGGACGTCTTGAGGCGAAAGGTGAAGAGGCGGTTAATATTGATTTGTTGCCTAGGGATGATCAGCCTACCTACGAATTATTGAAAAATTACCAGACGACGGCAGTTTTTCAGCTTGAATCTAGAGGTATGAAGGATCTGATTCGCCGTTTGCGCCCAGATTCCTTTGAAGACGTTATTGCCTTGGTTGCCTTGTTTAGACCGGGTCCGCTGCAATCGGGCATGGTGGATGATTACATCAACGTTAAGCATGGCCGTAAAAAGGCGGAATACGCGCACCCGAGTCTAATCCCCATTTTACAGCCGACCAATGGGGTTATTCTGTATCAGGAACAGGTGATGAGGATCGCGCAGGATTTAGCGGGCTATAGCTTGGGTATGGCTGATTTGTTACGTAGAGCGATGGGTAAGAAAAAACCCGAAGAAATGGCTAAACAGCGGGAAATGTTTACCAGTGGCGCAGTTAAAAATGGAGTTGAGCATGATATAGCGACCTATATTTTTGACTTGATGGAAAAGTTTGCTGGTTATGGCTTTAATAAATCTCACTCGGCAGCCTATGCTCTAATCGCTTATCAAACAGCGTGGCTTAAAACACATTACCCTTCTGAATTCATGGCGGCAGTATTGTCGTCAGATATGGATAACACCGAAAAGGTTGTTGCGTTTATTGATGAATGCCGAGAAATGGGCTTGGATATTTTGCCACCTGATGTTAATCACTCAGATTATCGTTTTACAAGTAATGATGAAGGGCAGATTATTTATGGCTTAGGTGCAATTAAAGGTGTTGGTGAAGCGGCGATTGAATCAATTATTGAGCAGCGAGAAATTGGAGGGGCTTATGCCAGCCATGAAGACCTTGCTCGACGTATTGATTTAAGAAAAGCTAACCGCCGGGTGCAAGATGGTTTAATACGCTCCGGTGCGTTGGATTGCTTTGATACGAATCGCGCACAATTGATGGATAGGTTGGCAGGGGTTTTACAGGTTGCAGAGCAGCATAATAAAAGCGACAGCGTCGGGCAGAATGACTTATTTGGTTTAAGCGTTGTTGAACCACCTAAAAGTGAAAACCGTCATGAAGTTGAGCCTTGGACAGAATATGAAAGGCTAAAATCAGAAAAAACTACCCTTGGTTTGTATTTAACTGGTCACCCTTTTGATTGTGTAAAAGAAGAAATGTTATCAATAGTGTCTGGTAAGTTATCGAGCTTATTAGATATGGAGTTAGCGTCACCTAAGCAAGCTGGTGGTCAGTATCGTCGTACAAAGGGTAAGCCGGTTACCGCGGCTGGGTTAGTGCTTGAGGTGCGTACTAGACCGACTAAAAGTGGCTCTAAAATAGCGACTGTTATTTTAGACGATGGTAGTGGAAGGTTAGAAGCAGTTGCTTACAGTGAAACCTTTGATACGTACAGTGAGCTGCTTGTTAGTGAGCAAATAGTAGTGATAGAGGGCGGTTTAGGCTTTGATGACTTTGCGGGGCAAAATCGTCTATCAATTGAAACGGTGATGACGGTTGAACAAGCCCGTGAAAGATTTATTAAAGACTTACTGATAGAATTAAACCTATCAGGTAAAGAGCAATTAGAAACGATAGCGCAGCTTGAAAAATTATTGACGCCTTACAAAGGTGGGGCGTGTCCTGTGACTTTAAGGTTGCAGTTGAAAGGTGCGCAAGCTTTAATTCGGCCGTCTGATGAATGGTTGGTGACGGTTAAAGACAGCTTGCTTGAAGAATTACAAAAAATATTGCCAGAACAACAAAAAATGGTTCGGTATTGATTACTGCTAGCTGATTACGGCTAGTCACGATAAAATAGGCTTATGAATATAAATTACTTAGATTTTGAACAACCCATTGTTGAACTTGAAGAAAAGCTTGAAGAGCTTCGGCGCGTGGGTACTGATAATGAAATGGATATCCAAAAAGAGATTGACCGCTTGCAAGAAAAAAGCCTTTCTCTAACAGAATCGATATTTACTAAGTTAAGTGACTGGCAGATTTCGAAATTATCACGTCACCCTAAACGGCCTTACACTCTAGATTATATTGATGGGGTTGTGGACGGGTTTATCGAACTGCATGGTGATCGCCATTATTCAGATGATGCAGCGATTGTTGGTGGTTTGGCTCGCCTAGATGGCTTGCCAGTAATGGTCATTGGTCACCAAAAGGGTCGTGCAACTAAAGAAAAATTAAAACGTAATTTTGGTATGCCAAGACCAGAAGGTTACCGTAAAGGATTACGTTTAATGAAAATGGCAGAGCAATTTAATTTACCTGTTATTACCTTTATCGATACACCGGGTGCTTACCCGGGTATTGGTGCGGAAGAACGTGGGCAAAGTGAAGCTATTGCACGTAACTTATTTGAAATGGCCAAGCTAAGAACCCCAGTCATCAGTATTGTTATTGGTGAAGGTGGATCTGGTGGCGCGCTGGCATTAGGTGTTTGCGATAAATTATTTTTACTTAAATACAGTACTTATTCAGTTATTTCCCCAGAAGGTTGTGCGTCTATTTTGTGGAAGAGTTCAGAAAAAGCTTCACAAGCAGCAGAAGCAATGGCGATTACTTCCGCGAAACTACTTGAGCACGGTCTTATTGACGGAGTTATTGATGAACCGCTAGGTGGGGCTCATCGTGATATTGCTTTTATGAAAGAGCAGATAAAAAAGACACTACTGAAAGAAGTGGATGGGTTATGCGCAAAACCTATTGATGATTTATTAGCTGAGCGCTATGAGCGTTTAATGAGTTACGGCCGCTTTACCGAGTCTTAAACTCACCTGCGGAGAAACTTAAGCCGCCTTACATTCATACAGGATCTTTGCTTGCAGCGACTTGTTAATACAGTTGAGCAATATCTCTTATCAGTAAAAGATATTGCTGACGTTATTATTGCCTATAGTGGTGGGGTGGATTCGCACGTGTTATTACACGCATGCTCAACGCTTAATGCTTCTTTTGACGCGGTTAATTTTAAAGCCATTTATATCGATCATGGTTTGCACCAAGATTCTAAAAAATGGAGCGTGCACTGCCAGCGGACATCTGAAAGTCTAGGTATTGATTTTATTTCTGAGGTAGTTAATGCTGCCGATGTGAAGGGTGACGGTCCGGAGCAAGCTGCAAGGCATGCACGTTATGATGCTTTGCGTAAACATTGTTCGGAAAATACCTTATTGCTAATCGCCCAGCATCAAGATGACCAGGCTGAAACATTGATGTTGCAGTTACTTCGTGGAACGGGTGTTAAAGGCTTAGCGAGTATGCCAAGGCTTGCAGATTTTGGTAAAGGCTATATAGGTCGACCATTTCTAGAGCTGAGCCAGCAAGATATATTGGATTATGCTGCGCAATGTCAACTGAACTGGGTTGAAGATACGTCTAACCTTGAGTTGACCTATGATAGGAACTTTCTTCGCCAGCAAGTTATTCCTCTAATCAAAGAGCGTTGGCCAGCTTTTTCTAAAACAACCGCAAGAACCGCATCCCATTGTGCAGAGGCTTCTTCAATACTGGACGACTACGCTTCTAGCTTATTAATGGGAAATAATTCGGCAGACTTGAGCGTAGACTCCATTGAAGGGCAAACAGATAAAGTTAAGCGTTTAGTGTTAAGGCAATGGCTGGCTAATAATGCTGTACGCATGCCTTCTGAGAAAATACTGCATCAACTATTATCATTAGTCACCATGGCGCTAGGGAAATCGGCATGTGTTGCTTGGGCCGAATATCAGGTGCGTTTGTATAACGGCAGCTTGTATTTTAGCCAGCAACAAAGCGATGCTTTGCCAATTAAAAATATTTGCTGGCAGGCAGAGCAAATAGAGTTGCCGGGTTCATTGGGTGTGTTGCGTAAAAAGCGGGTGATGTCGGGAGGAATTCCTGAGCAGTACTGGTTAGAGTCACGCCTATCTATTCGTCATCGTGTAGGCGGAGAAAGCATTAAACTTGCCGGTAGCTTGGGGCGAAAGAAATTAAAAAAACTGTATAACGAAGCCAAGATATTTCCTTGGGTGAGAGATGATGTACCATTGATTTATATTGATGACGAACTCGTGGCTGTTGCTGATTTATGGCTAGATGAACGTTATTTAGCAAGAGAAGGGGAGTTAATGTATGAAGTAGAATGGCTTCACCCCGAATTTCGTATTCAGTAGCGAATTATTTTGTTTTTTTTATCCCTTACTAACGTATTCTGCTGAATTGATTCGCGTATAATGCCGAAGATTAATTGTCTGATTTTATAGGGTTGGTATGGCTAAGTTTATTTTTATTACAGGTGGCGTGGTTTCTTCTTTGGGGAAAGGCATTTGCGCCTCTTCATTGGCGACCATTCTTGAAGCTCGTGGTCTAAAAATAACCATGACCAAACTCGACCCTTATATCAATGTTGATCCGGGTACGATGAGTCCTTTTCAGCATGGGGAAGTTTATGTCACCGATGATGGCGCAGAGACTGACCTAGACTTAGGTCACTATGAACGCTTTAGTAATAGCATCATGTCGAAGGCCAATAATTTCACGACCGGTCAAATTTATGAAAGTGTTATCAAGAAAGAGCGTCGTGGTGATTATTTAGGTGGAACGGTTCAGGTTATTCCACATATTACCGATGAAATTAAACAAAATATTATTAAAAGTGCTGAAGGTGTTGACGTTGCGCTAATTGAAATTGGCGGTACGGTTGGTGATATCGAATCATTACCCTTCTTAGAGGCTATTCGCCAAATGCGTGTTGAGCTAGGTGATGATCGTTGCTTATTTATGCACTTAACATTGGTTCCTTACATTTCATCAGCGAAAGAAATTAAAACCAAGCCGACTCAGCATTCAGTTAAAGAACTAAGAACGATTGGTATTCAACCGGATATTCTTATTTGTCGTTCTGAGCGTCCCATTCCTCTGTCTGATCGTAAGAAAATTGCTTTATTTACTAATGTCCAAGAAAAGGCGGTTATTACTGCGTTAGATGCCGATAGTATCTACCGTATTCCGCGTATGTTGCATGAGCAAGGCTTGGATCAAATCGTTGTTAAAAAATTACACTTAGATGCTAACCCAGCCGATTTGTCTGATTGGGATAATGTGGTTGATGGCTTATTTGCTCCTAAAGAAAGCGTAAAGATTGCTTTGGTTGGCAAATATGTAGACCATGCCGATGCTTATAAATCATTAACAGAATCGCTTATTCATGCCGGTATTCATACTAAAACTCAAATTGAGTTAGTTAAGGTGGATGCCGAAGACATTGAAGAAAAAGGTACGTCTATATTAAATGATGTGGATGCCATATTAGTTCCTGGTGGTTTTGGTGAGCGTGGTGTAGACGGTAAAATTGCGGCCATTCGTTTTGCACGTGAAAATAACGTGCCTTATTTAGGTATTTGTCTTGGTATGCAATCTGCGGTGATTGAATACGCGCGTAATAAAATTGGTTTAGAAGGCGCAAATAGTACAGAATTTATGGCCGATTCACCGTACCCAGTAATTGGTTTAATTACTGAGTGGTTGGCAGAGGATGGTCAGCTAGAAAAGCGTGATGAAGAGTCTGACCTTGGTGGCACTATGCGTTTAGGTAGCCAAAAATGTCAGTTAGTACCAGGATCGTTGGCGCATAAAGTTTATGGTAAAGATGTTATTACCGAGCGTCACAGACATCGTTTCGAATT
>Ga0209081_1000989_pt1 | contig 17010 bp, 15 predicted proteins | sample GOMGulsemesocosm_4_FD_184636 | JGI IMG/M metagenome (GOLD analysis project Ga0209081, IMG submission 184636) | Methane-oxidizing microbial communities from mesocosms in the Gulf of Mexico - GOM15B Gulf of Mexico (SPAdes) (version 2) | ecosystem: Environmental > Aquatic > Marine > Cold seeps... | reverse complement strand
CAATATTCCTGAAGTTATCATGTTAATGGGCTTTTTAGTGATGTTTGCAGGTTACGTGTTAACGCTTAGAGCTATTTCAAAACAGCCTTCTTTACGAGAAGAGTTAACCGTTAAAAACTAAATTAAGAAATTATAAATAAAAATGATGATATTACCAGTTATTATGTCTGGTGGCAGTGGCAGTAGATTAAAAATGTCTCATTGACGACATTTTTAATCTCACCTAGAAAATTTCGGTGAATACTATTGTTGAATAGATTTAATTAAAAGGATTAAAAGTAAACTTTATGTTTAAAATTTTAGATTGTACGTTACGTGATGGTGGTTATTATAATAACTGGGATTTTGACGAAACTGTTGTGTCTAGTTATTTACACGCGATGGCAGATTCTAAAATTGATTATGTTGAACTTGGTCTTCGCAATTTTAATAAACCTGGTTTTTGTGGCGCTTTTGCTTTCACCACAGAAAACTTCCTTAATAGACTAGAACTACCCGTAGGTCCAACTTACGGCGTAATGGTTGATGCAAAAACAATTCTTACTACAGATATGACAATCCAAGAAGCCGTAGATGCATTATTTGTAAATGCTTCTGAAAGTAAGGTTAGTTTAGTCCGTGTAGCTGCTCATTTTCATGAAGTGGAAAACTCTAGCGAAATTATCAAGGTATTAAAAGCTAAAGGTTATATTGTAGGTTATAACTTAATGCAAGCAGGAGGGAAGTCTGCGGAAATTATTGCTGAAAAAGCACGAATTGCAACAAGCTGGGAAATGCTAGATGTACTTTATTTTGCTGACTCGTTAGGTAACATGGATACAGCTGAAGTATTAAGGATCATAAGTGCTCTTCGAGAGGAGTGGGACGGAGAATTGGGAATACACACTCATAATAACATGGGAAAAGCTTTAGATAATAGCCTTGTTGCTCAAGCTAGTGGAGTATCATGGCTTGACTCTACCGTTACAGGGATGGGGAGAGGTGCAGGTAATGCACAAACTGAAAACTTGTTAGCAGTAATATCTATTGAGAATGATTATTATAAGCCTGCAGCAGTATACGAACTTGCGATAAGATATTTTGAACCTATGCAAAAATCCTGTGGTTGGGGTAGTAATTTACTTTATTTTCTAGGGGCTCAATATAGTGTTCATCCAACATATATTCAAAATTTATTATCTGATACTCATTATGGTACAGATGAGATTGTTGGCGCTATAGAATATTTAAAACAACTAGATAATAGTAGTTCGTATAATGATGATGTTTTTAAGGCTGCTCTTTCATTTAGTGGCTCAAGCAAAACAGTAACGGGAACAACATCATTAGTTGGGGTAGGACAAGACAGAGAAGTACTAATTTTAGCTAATGGTCCAAGCTTGTCAAAATATATAACGGATATAGCGGCTTATATTCAATTACAAAAACCACTTGTTATAGCAATTAATGCCATTCCCTTTCTATCAGACTATATTGATTTCTACTGTGTTACACATAATAGTAAGTTTCTTTCAGAACATGAAGTGTATAGTTCACTTACTAAACCTATCATTTTGCCTAAACACCGATTTAGTGATGATGAACTTTCGTCATACTTCCCTGATAACAAGTTACACGATTATGGTTTAGGAATAACTTTAGATAATTATTCAATCGAAAATGATAAGTGCTATTTGCCTTTTGATGTTACGGCTGGTTATGCTATAGCCATAGCAAAAACGATGGGAGCGAAGAGTCTAAGTTTTGTAGGCTTCGACGGTTACGATGGTGCTGATCCTCGCCAAAGTGAAATGGTAGATATTATTTCTCGTTCAAAAGCGATTACAAATTTTGAGCATATGATAGCATTGACTCCTACTTCTTATCCACTTGATAAAGGTTCTATATATGCACCAGTTTAACGAATATGACTTAATTATATTCGATTGCGATGGAGTGATTTTAGATTCTAATCAACTTAAAATTGACGCAATGAAAAATGCATTAATTGATGCTGGTTGTTCAAGCAATGAGGTTAATGAATGTTCTCATTTTTTTGCTAATAATTTTGGTAAATCGCGCTTTTATCATATTGACTATTTCATAGGAAACTTAATCGATATGGACGGTAAAGATGATGTCAAAACTCGCGATTTATTGCTAGAGTCTTTTTCAGCTCAGTGTGGTCAACTTTATCTTAAGGCAAATGAAGCTGAAGGAGTAAGTGCCGTACTTAAGAATAGTAATGCAATTAAATGTGTTGCAAGTGGTTCTGAGCAAAGTGAACTTCAAAAGATCTTTTTACAAAGAGAGCTAAGTCAGTATTTTACATTGATTTTAGGTTCTCCTACTAAAAAAGTAAATTTAGTTAAAAGGATTTTATCCGAAACTTCATACACACGTGCAGTAATGATAGGCGATGCGGTTTCAGACTTGGAATCGGCAAAATCTAATAATATTGACTTTATTTATTACAGTCCTTTATCAAATGTTGATTCACAGATGAGAGAATTATGCGCTAGTCGGGGCTATAGAGTTATAGACTCATTTCAAGAGGTGTTAGCTGAAATATGATTAATACTCAAAATTTCGCAGTAGTAATTCCCGCAAGATTTAAATCATCTCGTTTCCCTGGTAAACCTTTAGTGGATATTTGCGGAAAACCCATGATTCAGCATGTATGGGAACGCTGCTGTGAAGCAGTGGGTAAAGATAAAGTTTATGTTGCAACAGATGACAATCGAATTGAATCTGCAGTTAATGCTTTTGGTGGCTCAGTTATACTAACGAGTAGCGATTGTTTAACTGGCACGGATAGACTTGCAGAAGTTAACGAGCAGCTTGATTTAGATTTTTTAATAAATGTACAAGGTGATGAACCATTAATCGAACCTAATGACATTCTGCTGGTAATTAAAAAATACCAGAAAGAGCCAGGCAAGATAATAAATGCAATGTGTGCAATTGAAAATGAAGAAGAGTTTAGATCTTTTAATGTACCTAAAGTTGTTGTTACGAAAACTAATAATTTACTTTATATGAGTCGGGCGCCAATACCAACATCTAAAACTAACGACTTCTCATTTGGTTATAAACAGGTATGTATTTATGCTTTCAGTCGAAACCATCTTAAATTTTTTTCTGCTGAAGGTAAAAAGTCACGTGTTGAAGAAATTGAAGATATTGAAATATTAAGATTTTTAGAAAATGATATTAAAATTGAAATGGTAGAGGTCAATGCAAGCAGTATTGCTGTTGATGTACCTGAAGATGTAAATAAAGTCATTAATGCACTTATGCTAGTTCACTATAATTAATTCTTGACGTAGTACTAACTATATGATAACTAGCAAGCACTTAACTTTCCTCATTCAGGGACCTGTTACAGTTATTAATGATGTTTCTTCCGTAGATGCATTAATTACGGATATTCATAATCATTATCCTGAAGCAAAGTGCATTATAAGTACATGGGAAGGGATGGGAAGCAATATAAGAGGAGCCGATTTAATAATAGAGTCTGAAGACCCTGGGGGGTTCAAAAATAATAAGTGTTATTTAAATGTCAATCGTCAAATTATTAGTACAAGAGTAGCCATTCCACATGTTGTTAGTGAGTATTGTGTGAAAATAAGAAGTGATTTAAGAATAAAGAATAACAACATACTTAGCTCACTACTCAACAAAGAGAGTTTTGTTAGAAAATCACCTGTTTTGATGTCTGATTGGATCATATGCCTGAACTTTACGACATATAACATTAATATCGTGAGTAAACCACTCTGTTTTAATGACTGGCTTTACATTGGGAAAACCGAGGATATTAATAAACTTTTTTCAATCCCTTTATATCCTGAAGGTTTTTTCGAATTTTATGAAAACACGCCAAATCAATACGGGGACATTACACAGCAAAAATATAACGCTGAGCAATGGATCATTTTTCAATCATATTATCAAAAAATAGAAAGTAACTCTTTAGTTTTTGAGCATGGATTTGATGATAATGATGGGATAGTACAGTTTCATAATTTAATCTTGGCAAATGATTTTATTGTTTTAAATAAAAATCAAATAGGGGTTTATAGTACGAAATACAAAATATATAATTTTGGTATGAGTAGAATGATGACATATAAGGATTGGTTAAAAAACTATTTTTCTTACGTGAAAGATACTCCAAAACCATTGTTATATTACATGCCAGATATAGAAAGGTTATATTATTCGATAATATCAAATAATAAATTAAGAAAGATCGTTAAATATATTAGGGGCTCCATTGCATAAAATTTTTTATTTATCGGAAAGAGTTCTGAGAACAGCTCAAGCATTTCTTACTTCGATACTCGCAGCGAGAATATTCTCAGTAGAAGAATTTGCCAATTTTGTTTATGCTCAAATATTTTTGTTTCTTTTGATTCCATTGGCTCTTTTTGGTATTGAAAATACCTTTATTAGAAGTTATTACAAGGGGTATAAGTTACTTTGGGCAACTAGCGCAACAATAGTTATTTTTTTTTCTAGTTTTATATCCGCATTAGTGTTGTATGCTCTTATTTCCTTTAAATATGTAGGTACAACAGAAGCTTTTTTTTTCTGCTTCGCGCTAATTTCTTTGCCTGCATATATTTTTAATTATATAAATCAAGCTGAAGAAAAATTTCATAGAAATTTTGTGGTATATGCATGTTCTTTTTGTATTACAACAACTATTAAAGCAATAACATTTTTGAACGCAGATATAGATATTAGTCTTTTTCTTATTGTTACGTTAGATTATGTGGTGCCATCTATAATTCAGTTTCTCATGAACTATAAGTCAATTTACGAACAATATTTATTTATTAGTAGAAAACGAATCAGACGTATCGTGCTGATAATGAGAATAATTATTAGCGATAGCTATCCTCTTCTTTTAAGTGCGTTTGTTGTCATAACATTTATGAAGCTTGATCAATTTATGGTCAAATGGCTAGCCACGAGCCAAGAATTGGCTATGTTGGCAGTATCTAGTAAATTGAACGAGGGGCTATTGTTGATACCTGCAGTACTTAGCGGTGTTATATTTCCAAATATGCTCAAGCTATACAATTCAGATCGAAATAATTACGAAAAATATGTTAAGAACATTTGTAAAAAGGCACTTTTTTTAAATGTTACCGTCTATATCGTTATACTATTACTCTCTAAATTTGTTATAGAATTAGTTTATGGTATGAGATATTCGTCATCGGCAGAGATATTATATATTCAATCATTGACAATTTTGTTGACATTTTTTGGTATGATTTCAGCAAAAATTTGTGTAATTCATAATTTGCAAAAGATGGTGCTATTTTCAAATTTAATAGGTTTAGTATTGAATGTTTTTATGAATTTTATATTAATCCCTGAATTAGGTGCTAAAGGGGCTGCGATAGCTACAGTCTTAACTCAATTAGCCACTTCATACCTATTTTGGCATTTACATCCTAAAACATCTGTTGTTTGTAAAGTTGCAAGGTGTTTTTAGTTAATGTTAAAAAGTAAAATTATAGAGTTCCACTTTTTACTGTTATTCGTTGGTTACCCTGTGGCCGCCGCAGTGTGCATTCTGTCCGGTATTGGGACGTTAACCATTTTTTACAGAGCAATATTACTCATAACTTCACTTCTGTTGATTTCTAAGTTGACAAGAAATTCAGTAAGAAAAAATGATGGGATATTTTTAATAGCGTTAATGATTTTTTGGGCGTTATATCAAGCTAGAATATTTGTTGATGTAGGTTTGCAGGCTGTTTATTCTATGGAATTAAGGCATTATACTATAGAATTCTGGTTACAACTTATCATTCCTACGCTTTCTGTAATATCTCTTTCGGGTAGAGGGTTCGATCAAAATAGATTTCTAAGATTATTTTTGATGGTAAGTTTAATTGCATTAGCCTTCAATTTCTATTATGGCTATGTAGATGCAATGAATATAATGACTTATGGCATTCGTTGGGGGACTGAAAAAATAAACCCAATTACTCTAGGTCACAATGTTGTTACCTTTTGGTTAGCTTTCTACTGCGTAGTGCGAACTAAAAAATGGGGGGTAGTATTGGCTGTTCTTGTTTATATCGCATTGTTACCATTTCTATTTGTAACTGGGTCTAGAGGCCCGTTACTGGCATACTTTATATTATTATTTTTTATACTATTTTATGAACGTAAGTATTTCATAATTTGCATTGCAACTATATCTATAGTAAGCATGATTATTGCTTTGTTTGCTTTCAAAACTATAATAGGAGATCAATTCGAAACTGCAACTATATTTATAGACCGATTAGCAAATGCGGGAAGCAGTAATGATGCTAGCTCAAGCATACGAATGAGAACTTATATGGAAGCTCTCGGACAATTTGCTAATGCTCCTATTCTAGGTGATGCGCTTGAAGAAAAGACTGAGAACTACTACCCCCATAACATTATAATTGAAGCTTTAATGGCTCTAGGTGTAATTGGTGGAAGCTTGCTTCTTTATATTTTTGGCTGGTTCTATTATCGTTTATTTTCTTTTAGAAGGTTAGTTTTAACACCTGAAAATAATGCTCTCTATTTTTTCGCTTTAGTAGGCACACAGTATTTTTTTGCTGGACAGTTTAGTTCATCTGTGATTTCCGCAACGTTAATGTTCCCTTCTATTGTCGCATTTATTGGATTGAGTTATGCGCCACGTTTTTCAAAACCAATAGATATAGATTAAGATAATTGGATTACCTATTAAAGCATTTGCCGTTTGGGAAAAATTGGTATTTAAATTTACTTTAAATTAAGAGAATTAGAAAATGAAAAAATTAATAGTCGATCTAGATGGTACCATCACTCTTGCAAATACATCTGATTATGAAAATGTTTTACCGAATAAATGTGTAATCAGTCAACTTCAAGAATATAAAAAAGAAGGTTTTACTATTACGATTTCTACGGCACGGAATATGCGAACTTATGAGGGGAATGTTGGGAAAATAAATATTCATACTTTACCAATTATAATTGCATGGCTAAAAAAGTATGACGTACCATTTGATGAGATTTTAGTTGGAAAACCATGGTGCGGCTTCGATGGATTTTATATAGATGATCGTGCTATAAGGCCTTCAGAGTTTATTAAGTTGAACATTGACGAAATAACAACTCTTTTGGATAAGGAAAAAACATGTTCTTAATTCTTTCTGGTGCTTATGTAGGCTCCGATCTCCGTTCAGAGTTTGGCACTATTCCACCAAGTTTTTTACCGTTAGGTAATAGGCGTTTATTTCAACATCAAATCAAACTAGTTCCTTCAGGGACGTTAGTATATATGTCTATTCCTGAGTCTTATAAAGTTTCAGATGTAGATAAAGCGTGGCTAGAAGGTAATTTAGTTGAACTTATTGAAATTCCAGTTGGTTTATCACTAGGAGAGTCCTTAGTATCAACACTAAATATGATTGAAGAACCACTAGATAGTCCTCTTTATGTATTGTTTGGCGATACTTTATTAAAAACACTCCCAGAAGGTGAGGATTTAATAGCCACAGCTAAAATTACAGATAATTATGACTGGTCTATTGTAGATGGAAATAAAATTGATTGGCTTTCAGTTAAAAGTGGTAGCCTTGATTCTCGGCAAAAAAATGCAGTATGTGGTTATTTTAAATTTAGTCAACCACGCATTCTTATCAGTTCAATCACAAAAGCTAAATGGGATTTTTTAAAAGGATTAAATTATTATCATGATAGAATCCCTTTAACATCGGTTTCTAATGATGGTTGGTTGGATTTTGGTCACGTCAATACGTACTACCATTCAAAAGTAGAATTTACTACCCAGCGCTCCTTTAACCATCTTAAAATAACTCCTCAGTGGATTGAGAAGTCTAGCGAAAAAAGTAGCAAAATAAAGGCTGAAGCAAATTGGTTTTCTTCTTTACCAGAATCAATGCGTTCATATATACCACAGTATTTAGGTTCACAAACTGATGAAGACAGTAGTTTTAGTTATAAGTTAGAGTATTTACACAATACAGCATTAAATGAACTTTATGTATTCTCAGAAATACCAAGCTATCTTTGGACTAAAATAATATCGCATTGTTTAGATTTTATTGATAATTGCTCTCTATTTGTAACTCCTGAATTTCCCCCCCCTACTAATATAAAAAATTTCTTTAATGAGAAAACAACTCAACGTCTGAATGAGTTTGAGAAAATAAAAAACATTCATTTAGATGATGTTTGGGAGTTTAACTCTAGAAGAACAGCTTCAGTTGACGATTTATTAAGTTTTAGTGAAAAATGGCTTCCTACAGGAATACAGAAATGTAGTTTAATGCATGGTGATTTTTGTTTTAGTAACATTCTTTATGATTTTAGGGCTAACCGTATTAAAACTATAGATCCTCGTGGAGTTGCTCCCAATGGAGAGGTATCAATTTATGGCGATATTAGATATGACATTGCAAAACTAAGTCATTCTATACTTGGAATGTATGATTGGATTGTCGCAGGGTATCACTCAACTGATATTAACTGGGAAACAAAAAAAATAAACTTTCTTCTTTTAGATTCAGTAAAACATAAGAATACTCAGGTTGTATTTTTGGAAATGGTAAATAAGCGTTACGGTTTGAATGCATTGAATTTATATGCAATGCAACTTCAACTATTTTTATCTATGTTACCGTTACATGCGGATGATCTAGAGCGTCAAAGTGCATTGTTTGCAAATGCATTTAGAATTTATGATTTAATGAAGGATTATGCACAATGATAATAATTCCTATGGCAGGATTAAGTTCACGTTTTTTTAAAGCTGGATATAGCAAACCGAAATATATGCTGAAAGCTCACGGTAAGACTTTATTCGACCACTCAATAGAAAGTTTCAAGACGTATTTTGAAACTGAAAGATTTTTATTTATTGTTAGAGATGTTTTTAATACAGCTGAGTTTGTAAAAAAATCAGCTAACGCGCTTGGCATAAAAAATTTTGATGTGGTTGTTCTTAATGAAGAAACCCGGGGGCAAGCGGAAACAGTTGCCCTTGGTCTAAATGAAATATCATATCAAGGATCAATAACCATTTTTAATATAGATACATTCAGACCTAATTTTAAGCACCCAAACCTTGATAAATATATGTGTGGTTACTTGGAGGTATTCCAAGGTGAAGGAAAAAACTGGTCATTTGTAAAACCATTTTGTGAAAATTCAACAAAAGTAATAAAAACAACAGAAAAAAATCCAATTTCTGATTTATGTTGCACAGGCCTGTACTATTTTTCTTCCGTTGCTGACTATTTAGTCGCATATAATGATTATTTATCAAAACCTGAATGTGAGTGGGAGAAAGGCGAACTTTATGTTGCGCCTTTATATAACTATTTAATCAATAAAAATAAGGTTATACATTACAACCTTATAGATATAAATGAGGTCATTTTCTGTGGTACACCTGCTGAATATGATGCGTTTTTATTGAAAAATTGATTAAGTCGTTCTCGTTAGTTACTTTTTATCTTTTATATGTTGCATTGCTGTGTAAATAAAGTCTAAACAGGTATAAAGGGTGTTACATATAGATTTGGAGTAAATCAGTAGCTTATTACTTTATTATTGTGAAGATCATGATTTTTAATAGTGAGTTTAATTTTATACATTATGCCCCAAGTCATTTACCAAACCTAAGGAATCTAAAAATTGAATGTTGAAATACCAATTCTATTACTTATATTTAATCGGATTGAGCCCGTAGAGAAGCTTTTGGCTTCATTGGCTAAAGTTAGGCCGTCAAATGTATACATAGCTTGTGATGGCCCTCGTTCAACAGTTGTTGGCGAGGAAATGCTTGTTAAAAATGTGCAAAATAAAGCTTTAGCACTTGTAGATTGGCCTTGTCAGGTTCATACCCTGTTTAGAGACGAAAACCTTGGTTGTAAAATAGCTGTTAGTGGGGCTGTTCAATGGTTTTTCAGTCATGTAGAAAGAGGAGTTGTCCTTGAAGATGATTGTATTGCTACACCTTTCTTTTTTGAATTCTGTCAAATAATGCTAGAAAAATATAAAAATGATAAAACAATAGCAACTGTATCTGGACGAAATGAGTTATCTACCTTCGGAAATGATAGTCATATTTTTTCAAGTAAATTCTTCTGTTGGGGTTGGTCAAGTTGGGCAGATAGAATTGTAAATGTTGATGTTGAGTTTGGTTATCAGAGTGATGCTCTTGATAATTTAAATATGCAAAAACTTTCCTATGCAGAAAAAAATCATGTTAAGGGAATTCATAACCTCATGTTAACCAAAATGGTTAACTCTTGGGCTTATTCATATGATCTTTATTTCCGCTCAAAAAATATGTTACATATACTTCCCAAGCATAATTTAATAAAAAATATAGGTGTTGGTGCTGAAGGTACACACTATGGTTCGAAGTCTGAAGATGATACAGATATTACGACGGCGAGTTTGTCTTTAGATGATGAAGTTGAAAATAAAGTAAATAATACTTATATGAATATTTATTTTAAACATGTATATAGTCCTCTTAAATTATTTTTATTTCCTTATATTGGTTATATCAAAAAAATTAAAAAGTTTCTTAGCAAATGAAAAAGAATAAAAATGTAAAATTACTTAATTCAGGTGAAATTGAGTACTTAGAGAATGGCAATATTTCGATTATTAGTTTTGAAGGCGATAAAAGTCAAAAGCTAATTGAACATTTGGCTAATGAAGTCAATGGATTTAAATTAAAGTCAGATTATGCTAATGAAATATATTTGCTTTATTATTTAAAAAAATGCGAATGGGCATGTCAATTAGATTCATTAGCTGATGCAAATATTTCAATTGCTGCTACAGGCTCTCAGGGCGTTCTATGGCGAAGTATGCTTAAAGGTAAATTTAAATTATCTTTGATTTTTAGAGTTAGGGATTATGCAAGAAGTCTCTTTTTAACATTGTTGTCTTTTATTTTGATGTTAAGTAGCTGTTTGTTTACACCATTATTTTTACTCTGGCGTGTAATTACGACTAACAATATTAAAAATATAGATGGAAATTTATGTGTTGTTAGGTCTCCTGCCACTTTTTCAAAAATGAGTATGATCGATAAAAAGCTTAACCTTATCCTCCTGTCAGAAGATATTGTATACAAGAACAGTTCTTTAATTTCACTCTTTTCACTGATAAGTGTTAAAGAAGTATTTTATCGATTATTTTTAATTCCTTTCATCATAATGCGTGATTGTATTTTGGTTATTAAGGAGTCTAAGTTGTTATTAGGGCGTGAATGTGTTGGTGATACGCTTTGGTATTTTTCTAAGCGTATCGTAATTAAAGCTATTTATGAAGTTGCTTTTCAATTGGTTTGTTCTAAGCAGGGAGTTAAAAAACTTTATACGGGTAATAAAGAAGATCGGTATGCGATGCTTGAGTCTAGAATAACTCTAATTGAAAATAAGCCACTAATATGTATCCCTCATGGGTTAGAATACGCAATAAAATTTCCTACAAATGTAGCGGGTAATATATTTTATACAACAAGTGTGGAAGCTTCTGAATATTTAAATTGTTTATATTCATCAAAAAAGTTTATTTATGATAAATGTTTAATGAGTACTGTATTTACGCGAAATGATGAATCATTTAATACTTATGTCACTTCTCGGAAAATAGTTTTCTTTTCGGAATCCCGAGACATTCATGTGAATATTAGTATTGTTAAAGCATTACATAATTCAGGGCATCATTTTTCAATTAAATTACATCCAAAGGACTCTAAAAGTAATTATGAAGGTATTGGATTTGATGTGAAATTCATCAATGACTATAATGACGCGATAAGTAATAATATATGTATAGCGAGAAAATCAACAGTGTTATTAGAGGCCTTATTTAATAATTCGTTTGCTATTGCGTATTTAGAAAACTCAAAAGATAAGTATTATGTTACACATGTTTTTCCATCTTTGGGTATGAAGGGGATTAATCATGTGTTCTGTAAATCAGAATTAATGGAAAAATTAAAATTATTTTTAAAGGTGAAATAACTATGTTTAAAGACAAAGTATTACTTATAACTGGTGGTACAGGTTCGTTTGGTAATGCTGTGCTTAGAAGATTCCTTGACAGTGATATTAAGGAAATACGAATATTCTCTCGTGATGAAAAAAAACAAGATGACATGCGTAAGAAATTTAACTCTGACAAGTTAAAGTTTTATATCGGTGACGTGCGCGATTATCAAAGTGTATCTAATTGCATGCGTGGGGTTGATTATATTTTTCATGCCGCAGCGCTTAAGCAAGTTCCTTCATGTGAGTTTTACCCATTAGAGGCAGTTAAAACTAATGTATTAGGCACTGAAAATGTACTTGAAGCGGCAATGAATCACGGTGTTCAAAAAGTAGTGTGTTTAAGCACTGATAAGGCTGTTTACCCTATTAATGCCATGGGTATCTCTAAAGCAATGATGGAAAAGGTGATTGTTGCCAAATCGCGTAATACTCCAACAGGTATGACCATTTGTACTACCCGTTACGGTAATGTAATGGCATCTCGTGGAAGTGTTATTCCTTTGTTTTGTCGCCAAATAATAGAAGGGTCGGCACTTACAGTAACAGATCCAAGTATGACTCGGTTTATGATGACACTGGATGATGCTGTTAATTTAGTTTTGCATGCTTTTAAAAAAGGTATTAACGGTGATATTTTTGTACAAAAGGCCCCAGGTGCAACTATTGATGTGTTAACTAAAGCTATTTTTAGTTTAATGAAAAAGCCTGATCATAAAGTAAACGTAATTGGTACTCGCCATGGTGAAAAACTCTTCGAAGCTTTATGTAGTCGAGAAGAAATGTTCGTTGCACAAGATCAAGGTGAGTATTATCGAATCCCAGCTGATAATCGTGATTTGAATTATTCACAATTTACTGAAGAGGGTGAAAAAGATCTTTCAAAAGTTGAAGATTATAATTCCCATAACACTCATCGTTTAGATGTTGAAAGTATGGCTGACTTATTACGTAAACTTGATTTTATGCGTGAAATTGAAGCCGGAAATTTGATAGTGCCAGAGGGAGTATAAATGAATATATTAGTTACTGGAGCTAATGGCTTTATTGGTCGTAATTTATGTGTTTTTTTAAAAGAGTCAGGTTTTGAGGCTATTTCTACTATTACACGTGAAGATTCAAAAGAGAATGTTTTAAAAAAAATCATAGATGCGCGCTTTATATATCATTTAGCGGGTGTTAATCGTCCTGACAGTGATGATGAGTTTAAAAAGGGTAATACTGATTTAACCGCTCTTATTGTTAATCAGCTAATTAAGTCAAGAAAAAACACTCCAATAGTACTAACGTCTTCTATTCAGGCTGAGCTCGATAATGCCTATGGCGCAAGTAAAGCTGGTGCAGAAGTTATATTGAATGATTACCAAAGTAAAACAGGGGCAGATGTTTTCATCTATCGTTTACCTAATGTTTTTGGTAAATGGTGTCGCCCTAATTATAACTCTGCCGTGGCCACCTTTTGTTATAATACTTTAAATGATTTACCTATTACCATCCATAATCCCGACTCACCACTAAAACTTATTTATATTGATGACTTATGTAAAAACTTTGTACGTTTATTAGATGACTCTATTGTTAAAAGTAAACATTGTGAAATTTCACCTATTTATAAAACAACGGTAGGAGAAGTCGCAGATCTATTGGCTAAGTTTAAAGTTAGCCGTAAGAACCTAATTACTGAAAAAGTAGGTACTGAGTTTATTCGTGCACTTTATTCTACTTATATAAGTTACCTTGAACCAGAGCAGTTTGCTTATTCAGTTATGCGTCATAGTGATGAACGTGGTACGTTTGTTGAAATGCTTAAAACAAAAGATGCAGGACAATTTTCTTTCTTTACAGCTCATGCAGGTATTACTCGAGGTGGTCATTATCACCATACAAAAACAGAGAAGTTCCTAGTCATTAAAGGGCAAGCATCTTTTAAGTTTAAGCATATTGTAACAGGTGAATCTTATGAGTTACTTGTTAATGGAGAGGAGTCTAAAATTGTAGAAACAGCCCCAGGTTGGTCACATGATATTACAAATATTGGCGATGAAGAGCTGATTGTAATGCTATGGGCTAATGAGATTTTTGATCGTGAAAACCCTGATACGATTAATTTTAAGGTTTAAAAAATGAAAAAATTAAAAGTTGTAAGTGTCGTTGGTACACGTCCTGAAATAATCCGTTTATCACGCGTGTTAGCTAAGTTAGATGAGCATTGTGAACATATATTAATTCATACTGGGCAAAATTATGATTATGAATTGAACCAAATATTTTTTGATGACTTAAATGTTCGTAAACCCGATTATTTTCTAAATGCAGCCGGTAAAAATGCATCTGAAACTATTGGCCAAATTATTATTGCTGTTGATGAAGTTCTTGAAAAAGTAGAGCCAGAAGCTTTGTTAGTGCTAGGCGACACGAATAGCTGTTTAGCCGCTATTCCCGCAAAGCGCCGTAAAATTCCTATATTTCATATGGAAGCAGGTAACCGTTGTTTTGACATGCGTGTACCTGAAGAGATAAACCGCCGTATTGTTGATCATACCGCTGATGTTAATTTAACATACAGTGATATAGCACGTGAATACTTATTAGCTGAGGGCTTACCTGCGGATCGTACCATTAAAACAGGCAGTCCAATGTGTGAAGTATTAACTCATTACGCTGAAGGTATTGATGCTTCAGATGTACTTTCGCGTTTAAATTTAAATACTGGTAAGTATTTTGTAGTCAGTGCGCATAGAGAAGAAAATATTGATTCAGATGTGAATTTTGAAAAATTAGTTTTAACGCTTAATACTGTTGCTGAAAAATATAATGAACCTGTAATTGTTTCTACTCATCCGCGCACGCAAAAACGTATCGATGCGAAAAAAATTCAATTTCACCCTAGGGTTCAATTATTAAAGCCCCTTGGCTTTAAAGATTATGTGAAATTACAAAAAGAAGCGCGAGCAGTGCTTTCTGACAGCGGTACAATTAATGAAGAATCATCAATTCTAAATTTTCCAGCACTTAACTTACGCGAAGCACATGAACGACCTGAAGGAATGGAAGAAGCATCTGTAATGATGGTTGGTTTAGAGCCAGAGCGCGTGATGCAGGCATTGGCTATTTTAGAAAGTCAGGCTCGTGGAGAAGATAGAACATTACGTCAAGTTGCAGATTACTCCATGCCTAATGTTTCAGACAAAGTAGTGCGAATAATTCATTCTTATACTGATTATATTAATCGTGTCGTTTGGAAAAAATATTAATGCATTTCGCATTTATAATTGATGACTATTTGCCTGATAGCACAAGGGTTGGTTCAAAAATGTTACATGAACTGGCTCTTGAATTTATTACTCTAGGGCATAAAGTCACTGTGATTACGCCTAATACTCAAGATAAAGCACCATCAATAGTTGAAAGTATTATTGATGGCGTAAATATCTGGCGTTTTAAGAATGGCCCTGTTAAAGATGTAGGGAAAGTTAAAAGAGCGGTAAACGAGTCATTAATGTCTCGAAATGGATGGCAAGCAATCTCATCTAAAATTACAGGAAAAACTTTTGATGGTGTTGTTTATTATTCGCCGTCAATATTTTTTGGCTCTTTAGTTAAGAAAATCAAAAAAAAATGTAGTTGTAAATCTTATTTAATTCTGCGAGATCTATTTCCACAATGGGCTATTGATGCAGGAATGATTAAAGATAAGTCTTTAATTACTCGCTATTTTAGATTTTTTGAATCAGTAAATTATAAAAGTGCTGATTCTATCGGTTTAATGTCTTCAAAAAACCTTCAATTGTTCCAGTCTATTCACCCTAAATTGAATAACACTCATGTACTTTTTAACTGGGCTTCAGCATCCCCTTTCGCTAGAACTTCTGAAAACAAGAGCATTCGAGATACTTTTAGCCTTCACAATAAAATTATATTTTTCTATGGTGGCAATATTGGTCACGCCCAAGATATGAAAAATTTGATTAAGTTAGCTAGGGGGCTTAAAGGTGATGATAGGGCACACTTTCTTTTTGTTGGTCAGGGAGATGAAGTTGAATTAATAAAGGAGCTTGTAGAAGGATGGAAATTGAAAAATGTAACTATATTACCTTCTGTTTCACAGCTTGAATTTAAAGCAATATTAGCTGAAGTTGATATTGGCTTGTTTTCTTTAGCTAGGAACCATACAGCTCATAATTTCCCTGGAAAAATCCTTGGTTATATGGTTGAGTCACTACCTATTTTAGGAAGTGTAAATCTGGGTAATGATTTACAAACTATAGTTAACGATGCTAATGCTGGTCGTATTTTTATAAATGGTGATGATGAAGGATTACTGTTGGCAGCTAAGAAATTATTAGATGAACCAAAGGAGCGTTTCATTCAAGGGCAATCTTCATTTAAGTTATTAGAAGAGTACTTTTCTGTAAAGTCGGCTATGAAATTAATTCTTAAAGAATTAGCCTCTAAGAATTAATTAGGAATAAAATGAAAATAACAATAACAATAACAATAGCAGGAACTGGCTACGTCGGACTTTCCAACGCCGTATGGGAAATAAAAAATAAAAAGGGACACCCCTAAATTTGACAATTAAAAATCATCGACTAAGCTAAATGTTAAGCCATTATTAACTTTGTAGGCAAACATGATGACTCAACCTAGAAAACAACAAGTGTGTTTAGAGTCTACACCCTATTATCATTGTATTTGTCGCTGTGTGACGTTCAGGACGAACTAATGTCGTGGTGTCATGGATGACAATGAACGACCCATCGTGCTTTTTTGTGTGGTGAAGATAAAGTAACCGGACAAAACTTCGATCACCGTAAGCAATGGCTTGTTGATAAAATTACACTTTTATCATCAGTTTTTGCTATTGAGCTTTGTGCATACTCGATTATGAGTAACCATTACCACTTGGTGCTAAAAGTTAATAAAGATTTGATGTCGC
>Ga0209081_1000984_pt1 | contig 17063 bp, 10 predicted proteins | sample GOMGulsemesocosm_4_FD_184636 | JGI IMG/M metagenome (GOLD analysis project Ga0209081, IMG submission 184636) | Methane-oxidizing microbial communities from mesocosms in the Gulf of Mexico - GOM15B Gulf of Mexico (SPAdes) (version 2) | ecosystem: Environmental > Aquatic > Marine > Cold seeps... | reverse complement strand
AATGACTCGTTGGTCGGTCATACTTAGGCCGAAAAGAGACGAATTATTAAGCTCATGGTTAATAAGGAGTTCAATTGCATTAGGTACTGATCCCGTTAGCTTATCTTCAGTTATATGGGGAGGCTGGCGTCCTTGGACTGTTGATATTGATAGATCGGTCGATAGTGAGAAGTTAACAGCATTAGTGAAGCTGACTGGGCTCAATAGATTGAAGTTTGACAGTATGACTCTGCGACCTATTGTGGAACAAATATTGGGGAAAAGCCCTCTTGATGTTAAGAAGGCCTGGGATTGGGTTATCCCCACAGGAAATCGTAATCGAACGAGGACAAATGGGCTGCATTTTTGTCCGCTTTGCCTGGCAAACCCCCCTGTATATTTTAGAAAGTCATGGCGTTATGCATGGAATGTTGGCTGTCATGAGCATGGAGTGCGCCTTGTGGGCAATTGCCCTAGTTGCAATACCGTCGTCTCTCCCCACTTAGCGACATATAAAAGTTACAAACTTGATAAATGTATGTCTTGTCATTTTGACTTAACGCAGTCTCTTTCTACGTCAGTGCACCCTGACGCTATGTGGCTGCAGATCCTAATGAATGAAGCGCTGAAAGGGAAGTTTAATAATGCCCCTACATCAATATCAGACGAAGTTGAGTTATTTGAAATTGTGCATTATTTAATAATGTTCTTTTTGAATAGCATGAGGCCTTTGAAGCCATATAAGAGGCTACATCAGTCATTAGGTGTTGATGCTTCAGAATTCCGTAAAACGCCAGCTACTGGCGTAAGAATAGAGGCTGCAATCGTGGCTGAACGTGAGAGCCTTATGGTTGCTGTAGCGCGATTGCTGAAACTCCCCGTTGGTGATGCTATTCACTTGCTCGCTAGCTGTGGCGTCACTCAGCAGATGTTTATGATTCGAGAGACTAAGTCTAAGTTTATCGAGAGGATAAAGAATAGCCTAGTTTCTAATTCTAAAGCTCCGTTTGAATCAAAACGCGCTAGCCAAGGTTATAAGCCTCGGACCAAGGAGGAAGTCGATCACCTTATGTCTGAAATTGAAAAGTTTCTATGAAATCTGAGTACTGCTGTCATTGTAGTGGGGAGATAAAACACAGCAAATTCTACCAATTAGGCAAAATGTACTGCTCAAGTTGTTATTCACTTTATTACAAGTTAAGAGAATGTGTTGCGTGTGGGAAGAAAAGGCGCATATCTTGCAAAATAGATGTGCCTTTGTGCAAGCAATGTGAGTTTCAAGGAGCCGTTTGCATTAAGTGCGAAGGAGAAATAGGTAAGGTTGGTTTAGTTCATGTCGACGGGCCAGTTTGTCACTCATGTGTTGTGTATTACATGCCGCTCAAGAAGTGTGATTGGTGTGGTGGATCTAGAATTGGTGTGTCAAAGCGGCGCTTAGAGCGTGGCGAGGCATTAATTTGTAACTCTTGCTTTACCGGCACTTTGCCGACTTGTTCCAGTTGTGGCTATAAGCGAAAGGCTTTTTTTTATGATTTCAGCAAGAAGCCTCAGTGCAGAATATGCATTGAAGAAACTCGGCTCTGTCGCGAGTGTGCATTGGAAATCCCAGCAGGGTCAGGGCATTACTGTATAGAGTGTAGTTACTCTAGAACACTAAATAGACGAATAAAAAAAGGGGCAATAACTCTGTCACCCTACTTTTCAGACCTTTTTAAAGACTTTGGTGAGTGGCTAATGGACAGAAGAGGAGTAGGTTTTAGTGCAGCGCACATAAATAAATATCTGCCATATTTTAGTAATCTTGATGAATTGGCTAAAAAGTTGGAGAGGCGGCCAAATTATCGGGAAATTGTAGCTAGGTTTACTGTCGCTATGACCAGAAAGAATCTGCTAGTGACAGTTTTTTTAGATGAGTTTGGTGTGGTAATGGTGGATCAGTCTATAAAAGATGAGTATTCGAACCTCGATATGATAGAAAGGCACATGGACAAGTTTGATAAAAACAGCGCCTATTACGCGATGCTGGAAGCATATTATTTTGAGTTATTGGGAAGGTTAGAGTCATCAAAGACAACTGTGCGCTCACTCCGTTTAGCAATGACGCCAGCCGTTAAACTGTTATTGGCGTGTGAGCACTTCGGTATTGAAAAACCGACTAACGATATGCTGGATGGAGTTATGTGGGTGAGCCCTGGGCAAAGAAGTGCTATTACAGGGTTTGTTAATTTTTTAAACCGAAAGTATGGTTTAAACCTAGCTCTTTCATCACGGAGCGAACTGGTAATAGAAAAGCCTAAAGAAACAAAGATGCAGTTAAAAGATCGCTTAATTCGTATGTTGAGACAGCCTGTTTTGAGTGAAAATTATAGTCATGACTTATTGATATTAAGTTTGGCATATTTCCATAAATTGGTCGTACCAGATAACGCGTGGGTTGAGTGTGAAATGGTTAAAAGGGATATGAGTGGTAATGCTTATTTTCTGCTGGCTGGGTGTAAGCTTTATTTGCCAGATAGGTGCTGTCCTTAGACAGTTGCTTAAATATGTAGCGTAAAAAACGCATAGAGATATTGTGTGAATGTTATTCTCTACATAATAAAAAAATCATTTGAAAATGGAATTTGATTAATGTCTTCGCCGAATGTAGAACAGCAAAAAGCAATCAGTCACACAGAGGGTCCCCTGCTAATCATCGCGGGTCCTGGTTCAGGTAAGACCTTCACTTTAGTAGAAAGAATCATCAACCTGATTCAAAACCATGACCTAGAACCAGAAGCCCTTTTTGTCGTTACGTTTACTGAAAAAGCAGCTCAGGAGCTAACAACTAGAATATCTAACCGGTTATTGGAAATAGGTATTGATTTCAATATCAACGAAATGTTTCTTGGCACATTCCATTCCATTTGTTTAAGGATTATTGAAGATTACCGGGAGCATACTAGGCTCAAGCGAAGTTTTGTTTTGATGGATCAATTTGATCAGCAGTATCTTCTGTATCAGAACCTAAAAAGGTTTAGAGAGATTGAAAATGCTGATCAGATTCTTGGCGCTGATAAAATTCCTGCATGGGCAAAATCAGAAAATCTATTGCACTGGATAAATAAAGTAACTGAAGAAGCAATTGACCCGGTTAGGTTAGTCGAGTCGAACGATACCGCTCTTATTGCTCTAGGTGACTGTTATATCGAATATCAGGTGATACTTGAGGAACAAAATGCGCTTGATTTTTCTACGATTCAATTAGAGGCCCTTAACTTATTACGTCACCACAACGACGTGCTTGAGTCTTTAAGATCGAAAATTAGTTACTTGATGGTGGATGAGTATCAAGATACCAATACCATCCAAGAAATGATCCTGAAATTACTAATGGGCGATAAGCATAACTTGTGTGTTGTAGGTGATGATGATCAGGCGCTTTATCGGTTTAGAGGCGCAACGATTAGGAATATTTTGCAATTTGCTGATAAATTCCCGGACGGTAGCTGTAAACAAATTAAGCTTGTTACAAATTACCGGTCCCACCCTGACATCATCAATTTTTATAACCAATGGATGAATGACCAAGTTTGGGAGGTGAATCAACAACGATTTCGTTATGATAAATCAATTGAACCCAGAGACGGTGACTTTGAAGCAGGGCCAACAGTTATTCATGCAATAGCCGGTGCAGGCGATAAGTGGGCTGATGAGGTGTATGATTTCCTTCGAAACTTAAAGGATGATGGGGAGTTGACGGATTGGAATCAAGTTGCATTCCTTTTTCGCTCAGTTAAAAATGAAAAAGTTAAAGCGTTGGCAAAAAGTCTAGAAAGGCGTGGTATTCCAGTCTATTCACCTAGAGCCAACCTATTTTTTGAGCGAGAGGAAATACGCTTAATGCTTGGCGCACTTCTCTTGGTTTTTCCGCAATTCCGATCAATTCGGGCTCCGAAAGAAGGCGTTACGCTTTCTATATGGCAATACTATGATGAGCAATGCACAAAACCATTTATGGTGGAGGTAGCAAAGCCTGAAAATAGTGATTTACTAGAGTGGTGTAAAGTAAATGCTAGAAAACATATGGGGCTAAGCAAAAATGCTGATTATGCCTTCAGCTCTTTATTTTACGATTTGCTTCAGTTTTCGTTATTTTCTAGTTACCTTGATGATGAAAATGGTGATGCTAGGGCTCAACGTAACTTGGCTACACTCTCACAGCTGATGGCCAAGTTCGAATATTTACATCATGTCAGTGTGCTGAACCCTAAATACCTTGAAAGTAACCTACGAAGCCTATTCAATCAATTCTTCAAGTTTTTAAAGGAAGGAGGCATTGATGAATACGAAGATAGTAGTGAATATGCACCTTCTGGCCATGTGTCATTTCTAACAATTCACCAGTCTAAAGGTTTAGAGTTTCCGATAGTAATGGTGGGGTCTTTGGGGGCGTCGCCTAGAAAACAATATAAAGACTTAGATGAAGTGTTAGAACAAGGCTACCTACACCGTGAGTCGTTTGAGCCACTAAAGGCTACCAAATACTTTGATTTTTGGCGTTTATACTACACGGCTTTTTCAAGAGCGCAGAATCTTTTAGTGTTAACTGATCAAGAAAGGATTGGTTCCGGCAGAACGCCCTCTAAGCACTTTGTTAAATATACCGATAATTTAATATCTTGGCGAAACTGTAAGGGCCAATTAAATCAGTTGGCATTTGATACGGTAAAAGACGTTAATATCAAACAAGAATATGCCTTTACCTCACATATTACTCTGTTTGAAACATGTGCAGAGCAGTATCGTTTTTTTAAAGAATTAGCATTTCAACCTATTAAAGCTAGCCCTATGTTGTTTGGTACATTGGTGCATGAAACGCTTGAGGATATTCATAAGGCCGCAATAAGAAACGAAGATCATCTGATACATCGAGAAAATATTGAAAGCTGGTTTTATGACAACTATCGTAACCTTTCGAAAAGAGAACGCATGTTTTTAGCGGACTCTACTCTTGGGGCGGCCTTAAAGCATGTGATGCGTTACGTGGATCGTAAGCAGGATGACTGGTCAGACATAAAGGAGTCCGAAGTTGATATATCGCTGGTTAAGAAAAACTATATTCTTAAAGGCAGTGTGGATCTTATTGTGGGTGAAGATAACACCGTAGAGGTTATCGACTTTAAATCTGAAAAAAAGCCAGATATGGAAAAGGATGCCGAGCGAATTAAACATCATCAGCGTCAATTAGAAGTTTATGCCCACCTAATAGAAGAACGGACTGGGCATAAAGTTAGTAAAATGCATCTTTATTTCACTGGTGAAGATACGGGGAAGCCGACCATTACCTTCAATAAAGATGGTGGTTCAATTAGCAATACTGTTAAGGTTTTTGACAATATAGTAAATAGAATAGAACACAAGGACTTTGCTCTTGCAGAAAGGCCAACAAAAACATGTGTTGACTGTGATATGAGGGCATATTGTGATAAAAAGAATTGGAAATTTAAAGGTAAAGCCTAATGTCAGAAAATAATTCATTGAACTTAGAAGAAACAAGCACTATTGATAGTGTTGAGAAATATAAGTTTGAGCCGATCAAAGGCTATCCAATGTTAAATTGGCATGGGAAGAGGCCTTTTGAATCTACTCAATATTATCCTGCACAGAAAAAGGAAGTTTATGGTGAAGAGGTCAATGGATGGATAAATAAGATTTTCTGGGGTGACAATCTTCAAGTAATGAGCTACCTATTAAAACAATACAGAGGAAAGGTAGATCTCATTTATATTGATCCTCCATTTGACTCAAAGGCCGACTACAAAAAGAATATTAAGCTAAAATCAAAGGCCATTTCAAACGATCATAATTCCTTTGAAGAGAAACAATACACGGATTTGTGGACAAACGATGAATACCTACAATTTATGTATGAAAGGTTTTTATTATTAAGAGAACTACTGGCAGAAACAGGCTCTATTTTTATCCATTGTGACTGGCATCAGTCGCATTATTTGAGATGTATTTTAGATGAGCTCTTCGGAGCTAAAGCATTTACCAATGAGGTCATATGGCAGAGGGGGAATCCTCGAGTAAACGCTTCAGGGCACTTCTCTCACAATACAGATACGATCCTTTTTTATAAAAAGTCTGAAAATTCAAAGTTTCAAACTATTTATACTCCTTTGGATGATAAATACTTAAATAAGTATTACTCAAAAGTTTGTGATTTGACTGGTAAAAGGTTTATGCCTTCTCCTCTAATTGGTCATGTTGGAACAAATAAAGAATATGACTGGAAGGGCTTTACTCGTGCTTGGAGATACCCAAAACATAGGCTAGATGAGTTGAACTCAACAGGGAGAATATATTGGCCAGAGGGTGGCATGGGTGTGCCCAGGTTCAAGAAGTATATTGACGAGACTAAAGGTCGAGCTGTACAGAACTTATGGACAGATATAAATGGGGTTAACTCTCAGGCTAAAGAAGATACGACATACCCAACACAAAAGCCTGTTGCACTTATAGAAAGGATAATAGAAGCGACAACTGATAAAGGTGATCTGGTTTTTGATTGTTTTATGGGGTCAGGTACAACACAAGTAGCGGCATTGAATACTGGTCGTAGATTTATTGGTGCTGATATAAACCTTGGTTCTGTTCAGACGACGACTAAGAGGTTACTATCAAGAATTAAAGAATTAAAGAATAGTGTTGATTTAAAAAATAAGCCGACGCACTCTAGTTTTGAAGTCTATAACGTTAATAACTACGATGTTTTTAGAAATCCTGTAGAAGCTAAGAGACTGTTGCTATCTGCATTAGAAATCGAAGAGATGTCTAGTTCAATTTATGATGGACAAAAAAATGGAAGCATGGTTAAAATCATGCCCATTAATCGTATCGCCACACGTGAAGACCTAAATGAATTACTCTCTAACTTCCCTTATAAAGTATTCGAACAGCGTCAAGAGGCAATACCCAATAAACCTGTAGAATCAATCATGCTTATCTGTATGGGGCATGAGCCAGACCTTAAATCTCATTTAGAACACGAATGCGGCTACAAGCTAAACGTAGAGGTTGTCGATATTCTTAGAGATAAGGCTAATATTGAATTCAAACGTGACTCAGAAGCTGAATTATCTACAAGTAATGGAAAACTTGAAGTTGTAAGCTTTTTCCCGATGAATCTCCTCCAAAAACTTAGTCTTCAAAAAGAGTCGGTTAATGAGTGGCGAGAATTGGTGGAATCAATAGTTATTGATTGGAATTATGGTGGCGCGGCAATGGAACCAACAGTTATTGATATTCCAGCCAAAGACGAATTTGTGGCGGGTGCTTACGATATCCCAGATGATGCCGGTACGATTAAGATAAAAATAACTGATTTGTTATCGGAGTCTTATGAAGAGGTAATTCAACATGGCTAGTACGCCCCAAGAGAACTTTGACTTAAATAATGCCTTCTATTTACACCTGTTTGAGTTTTACAAAATACATCGCAAATCTATTCGGAAAAACTATAAGAAGCTCAGTAAAGTCTTCCTTGATTATAACGACCCATCTCGACCAAGTAGCTTTTTACGAGAGCCACAATTTGAAGCTCTTGAGGTTTATGTTTTTCTGAAAGAGTTTTTAAATAACAAGCCTGTTTACCAATTATTTGAAGACTGGTTCTTAGCGCAAGGTAGGTTTGGCGAAAGAGCAATGGCGTCGCCTGATATACAGCCTGATATGTTTTGGGCGCTTTCTGAGAAGCAATACAAGGATATATTTAAAAAGATGAAGGCGGCTAACAACGGCCGAATCTACCCTAACTATATTTTTGCGTTAACAATGGGTACAGGAAAAACTATCTTAATGGGCACCTGTATTTTTTATGATTTTCTATTGGCCAATAAATTCCCAAAAGATAAACGGTTTATCCACAATGCATTAGTTTTTGCACCGGATAAGACGGTTTTGCAATCTCTTAGAGAGCTCGAATCATTTGACCACAGTAAAGTTATTCCCAAAGAATATCTAAACGCCATTACTATCAAATTTCATTACCTTGAAGATGCTGGTGTATCGTTAAATACACTCGATGGCTCTCGTTTTAACATAGTCGTATCTAACTCGCAGAAGATCATTTTAAAGCGTAAGAATGCAGCGCAAACAGCGACAGACAAGCTTTTTTCTGCCAGCAAGGAACTGTATCAACAAGATGGCCTTGGTGCTGGTATGGCTAATTTGTTGGGCCTAGATTCAGCCGCACTTGAAGAGGCGCCTCAGGAAGAAGGCGAGTTAGTGACTAACCAGCGGTTTGAAAAGCTTCGGCGACTTGAGAATCTAGGTGTTTTTGTGGATGAAGCTCATCATGCTTTTGGTGCGAAATTAGCAAAAGATATGGGTATTAAGGCTGATAACACTCAAAACAGTCTTAGAAAAACTATTGATGAATTGGCATTAAGCCTTCAAAAGAGGAGTTCCCAAGTTGTTGCCTGCTACAACTACACCGGTACACCTTATGTTGGTAAAGATGTCTTGCCAGAAGTTGTGTATGCCTATGGCCTAAAAGAAGCGATTGATAAAAAGTACCTGAAGAAAGTGATTCTAAATGGTTATAGCAACACAAAATCTTCTGAATTTTTAGAAATAGCAATCAGTGACTTTCTTGAGCAAGTTAAAGATAAACGTCCGGAAGGAAAATTACCTAAGATGGCTATCTTCGGTACAACCATAGAAGAATTACAACAAGAAATACGACCAGCCGTTGAGGTTGTGCTAGCAAAGTATGGGATTTCATCAGATAAAATCTTAATGAACGTCGGTGATGATAAATTAACATCAAATGATGATATTCGAGAATTCAATCGGCTAGACTCACCGCGTTCTGATAAGCAATTTATCCTCTTGGTTAACAAAGGCCGCGAAGGTTGGAACTGTCGATCGTTATTCTCAGTAGCACTATATCGTAGTCCTAAATCGAAGGTCTTTGTTCTTCAAGCGACAATGCGCTGCCTAAGGGCTATTGGTGATACTCAAGAAACGGGACATGTGTACTTAACCGAGGAAAACATGGCCTTGCTTGAAAAAGAATTACAAGCTAATTTCCGTATTAGTACTAGTGAAATGCAATCAATAGGGAAGTATAAAGTCGCAGTCCAAATTAAGCCTGTAATGCCTATTGAAAAGATAAAGCTAAAGCGTATTAAGCGCAGCTATAAAATGAAAGAGAAGGCTCTCACACATGGACAAGACTTGCTTTTAGGTATAGATGCATCTCCATACCGTTTAATTCATAGGAAAGTTGATGGGCTTTCGTATGACGAGTTAAAAAATCAACCGGCTGAGACGAAAGAAATTTCGTACATCAAAGAGCAATTCCTATTTACTGAATTCAACCTGACAGCCGAAGTCGCTCGGTATTTAAACAAACCCTGCCTACAAATAGATGAAATTATAAGTTCTACTAAGGACGGTTTTGAGGGCATTCTTAAATTAGTTAATGAGTTTAATGAGATTCTTTATGACCATGTGATTCCTCGTCTCTTTTCTTTGCTCTATGATATCGAGTCACGCCAAATAGAGGAAGAGTATGAAGTTGCGTTAGTTAAAGAGCCACCGGTGTCACCAGGATATTACGAAATGACCGCTGCACCAGAGATGATTGTCAGTGCAAAAGAAGAAAGAGTTCAAAAGTACAAAGAGAATACATTTCACTTGGATAATTACTGTTTCGACTCCATACCTGAACGAGATTTCTTTTGGCATGTTTTACATTCCAATAAAGTCGACAAAATTTGGTTCACAGGGATGCTAACGCATGGCCAATCTGAATTTTTTATTCAATATGTGGATCCTGATACCCATAGAGTAAGGAGTTATTACCCTGACTTTCTTATAAAAAAAGAAGATGGATCTTTAGTCATGATCGAAGTTAAAGGTGAGAATATGATTGATCATCCTACTGTTAAAGCTAAGCAGGAGTACGCTGAGATGATAGCGAAGGCAAGTGATATTCCGATGTCTTATGAAATGATTCCCGGTGAACAAGCGAGAGACGGCACATTTGATAGAGGAATTTTGTCTTAAAATTACCTAGGTTAAAACACGAATATATTTCCCTTACTGTAGAGGTTGGAACTTGTGAGGATTAGCCTTGCTTATATAGAAAAATGGAGGATGGACAGTTTGTTGGACCTAGAAAGCTATACTACTTCAGTGTGTGTGAAGAAAATGGTAGCGAAGAAGTGGGCTTTGAACTTTGACCAGCCTGCGCAATTGGAGAGCTATTTTGCGTAGGACTACAGTAAAACTGGAGCCAGCTGATGTTTACTTGTTGGTTACCTTTTTTCTTCGTAAGGATAGTCTGATAAACCTGGTGCAATACTTCTGCTATCAACATCATAAAGAGTAGGGTGGTTTTTTAGCCATAATTGATAGTCATAACCTTGTAAGCTATGGTCTTCTGTACAGTCAACACTCCAGTGATATAACCAGTAGCCAGCAACTACAGCTCTAACGTTTATGTTAAGACTTCCTTCTTTCATATTGAAATCATGCTCTACAGTTTTTGGATTTTTAACATTTGTCGTATTCGGATGAGGTACTAATTCTAAGCTTACCATTCGATTCCACTGATGGTCATTGTTAACGCCACCTGTTGATAGATCAATTTCTAAATTATCACCAATATCTAGCTCAACTATTCGGGTTAGGGCATAAGTACGGTATTCTTTTTTTAATACATCAAATGCTCGGAGGTACCAATGTACTCCATTGTCAAAAATGGCATGTGCCCGTATGGTTTTTTCAGACCGTCCGTTTTTAATGGAGCGATAGACCATACGAAGCAGTTTATTACTTGATATTGCGCAAGTGATAGTTGATAAAAAGTTAATTTTAGGTAGGGAAATTCTAGGGGGGCACATTATGCCATCGAATTCTGACATACCTAATGCGTCGGATATTTTCGAGGTTCTTAACTTAGATATTGCTGACGATACCTGTAAATCAAACAGCGGATCAAAAGAACTTTTGATTATTTCATATTTTTTTGTGCTTTGATTTAGCTCAAGATTAAACTTAGCAAGCTCTCTATATTGACGAATATCTCTCGTTGCCGCAGCTTCCCCAATACCAAACCTTTCTGTTAAGTCGATTCTTGAGACCCAACCCCTAAACCTAAGCATGAATTCAATATATTCTAATCTGTCGTAGATGTTTTTAGGTAACGCATTTATTTTTTCATTGTTCATATTTAACCTCTAAAAATTACGCCACAACACTAGCTTAATGTAAGGTTAACATAATCATAATAACAATCATATAATGATCATTATATTATGTTGACCTAATCATTATGATTAGATATGATTGGGGTGTTGGCGCTCTAATTGATAGGTCGCAGTAAAACTTTTGGTGAATATAACGATGGGTAAGCTACAGAAAGAGTTTAGAGTCCTACATGACGCTATTAAACTTGGTACGTATGATGAGAATGAGTCGTTACGTGAAAAAAGGGATTTGTTGATTGATGAGCTCAATGTTCAATTGAAGGGTGAAAAGATACCAGGTACCGACAAAGATTTAACATTTAAAAAATTTGACCAGGGTTCATATGCAATGAATACGGGTATAAAACCTAAGGATGATGATTTTGATATCGACGTGGGAATCGTTTTTAATATTTCAAATGATGAGTACGAGTCTCATAAAATAAAAAAATTAGTTCATAATAAGCTAGATAAACAACACAACCGCACGGTCGAATATAACCGGCCATGTCTCACTGTTAAGTACTCCGATGGGTATCATGTTGACCTTGCTATTTATTCAGATAATGATGATGACCTTCATATTGCATGGGGGAAAAGAAATTCAAAAGAAAGGTTGTGGTATAAGGCTGAGCCAAAAAAGCTAACAGATTGGGTCGCCGATGTATCAGATGATGCTGATGAGTCTAAACAATACCGGCGTCTTGTTAGGTATCTTAAAAAATGGAAGGATGGAAAGTTTAATAGTGATGGTAATGCAATGCCTCCGTCTATTGGCTTGACGATCCAAGCGAGGGATCATTTCTTCTATGAAGAAGATAATGATTTGGTTGCGTTGATAAATATTATAAAGGCGATGATTAATGAGTTTGAGATGCGTTGGTGTGGAGATTCGTTAGCCTATAAACAACGTATTGTTATTGAATTACCTGTGGCACCTTTCAAAGACGTTTATTATAAAATGTCTTTGAAACAAACGGATGAATTTCATGAAAAGCTTGAAACTTTCTTAGAGGCTTTAGAAGCAGCTAGAGATGAAACTTCAGATCATAAGGCAAGTAAGATTTTAAGAAAACTATTTGGTGATGACTTTCCTGAAGTAGAGGACGTTAAAAAAAGTTACATTGCTCCTGCAATTCTTACTGGCAATAATGCATGAGTTTTTTGGAACTGGAGAGTGCGGTAAGCAAGGTTGTCGCACCTTTCATTCTTGGGTATAAGAAACATAGTGATACGGAATACGACTTTACTCTGGCAGGTAAAAAGCACTCCTGGAATGTCAGACTGGATTTTTCTTTAGGCTTTCCTTTTGAGTTGCCAACGGTAACACTTTTAGATTCAAAATTTATTGGTCTGACCCCTCATGTCAACATTCAAGGAATTGTTTGTATACAAGAAGGCGATTCACTTCTATTAGATTACCACCGACCTACAGATTTAATATGTTATTCATTAGTTCAAGCTCTATCGGTACTTAGTAAGGGCGACCTCAAGGTTTATCAGGATGAATTGACTGATGAATATGAAGGGTATTTTCAAAGGGAGGTAGCAGAAGTAAATTCATTTTATACTGCCAAAGACAAAGTAGAGTATTTCTATTTAAAGGTAATACACCCTAGCAATCAGAAAAGAGAGCTCTCTCACCCCGTACTCCTTTTTGATAGAAATAAAAGTCTGCCTAGTAACTTTAGCGATCTTAATAAGCAATACGCAAATCAAGTAATAAAAGCTATTCACCTGCCATTTTTATCGCCTGCCATGCCTCCAAAAGAAGGGAAGCCTATAAGCATAGATTATATAAACGGGTTAATAAATAATGTCACAGATAAAACACAATTAAATAAGCTTTTATTAAAAGAAAAAAAGAAGCAGCAGCACTATTTACTGCTCAGTTTTCCGAGAAGTAATAAGGGTGAAAGAAGCCAAATACTACTTAATTTTAAGTCGGATAAACCATCTTCGCATCCGCTCATTGAAAGAGCCGATTGCTGGAAAATAACGCCATACTTATTAAAAAGAAATAATCAATCATACTTGCTTGAACGAGGCGGAGCTGATGGCAATCTATCGAATAAAAAGGTCACGATAATTGGATGTGGTTCTGTTGGTGGAGAAGTGGCCGCGATGCTTGCTAAATCAGGGGTTGGTGGGCTAATGCTCATTGATTGTGACACATTGGAGGCTGATAACCTTTATAGACACCGACTCGGTGGGGGTTGGCTTCCTTTTGTACCCAATTTAGTAAGCGGTGAGGTTCCAAGAATAGCAAAGGCTTATGCATTAAAGGACTCCTTAGAAAAAGATATTCCGTATATAAAAGTTAAGCATAAATTGAGGCCAATTCAGGAAATTATCGCAAAGAAAGAATTACAGTTTGCTGATGTTGTAATTATAGCCGTTGGTTCGCCCTCGTTAAGCTTATGGCTTAATAAAGAATTAAAGGCTCTAGGGCATAAAAAAGTCATATTTTGTTGGAATGAAGCATCTAGTTTGGGAGGGCATTCAGTTTCAATTAACCTTGATAGATCATGCTTTGAATGTCTTTTTACTGATGCAAACGGGTTTAAATTAGATAATGACCTCAGCTTTTTAGAAACAGGTCAAAACATAACAAAAAATTTAACTGGCTGTGCAGGTGTTTTTACACCATTTTCATATCTAGATTCATCACAGACCGCAGCACTAGCGACTAAGCAATGTTTGGAAATGTTGATATTAGATAAAGACTCTACAGCTATGAGTTGGAAAGGTGAAAACAGAAGCAACTTAAAGGTGACTCAAAGATTTGAAGAGGCAGCTTTAAAAGAAGAGGTCGTAATTAATTCAAAAATCGCTTGTCATGTTTGCAAGTGATTTTGAATGGGAAATAGAAATTTTAGATTTTGGTGCTGTGAGAGTGTCTTCTGCCCTACTTAATAAATTAGCTGCGTACCGACAGCTCACTCCGTCGTCTCTGGAATCTGGAGGGGTACTGATAGGAAAGTATTTGAACTCTAATGGTGCTTTGTTAATAGATGGGTTTACTCCTCCTCTAGCAACCGATAAGCAGTCTAGACATAGTTATTACCGCTCAAAAGCACACCACAAGGCTGTTAGGAAAATATGGAAAGAATCGGGTTATGAGTCAACCTATGTGGGTTTATGGCACACACATCCCGAAGACTCTCCAAATTGCTCGGCCGTCGACAAAACAGATTGGATAACAGCTTTAAAAGTATCTCGGTATGAGGGAGCAAGGTTGTTGTTTTTTATTATTGGCAGGACACACATAAGGTGTTGGTTAGGGTTGTCAGATGTAACTAACTACTCAATTCGCCTTGTAAGTAAATTAAAATTTAATGACTAAAAATAACTCCACTTAAAGGATAATGATGAAACTTACTGATGGCATTCAAACAAACTATCCAGTGTTAGAAAGCTTGGAAGACCTAAAAATGATTATGGTGGAACTAGGGGAAATAGTTTCATGGTCAAATGTAGGTATTCTTTTTGATAAGGAAAACAAATCAACTTTGATTTTATTATTAGATAAAAAGTTTGTTATCAATGGTGTGCTTAGATTTAGCTTAGAGATAGTCGAAAACATTGAAGCCATTAACCTTTTAAAAAGAGATGGAGAAGTTTTCTTAGGAAGTTCGGATAGAGATTTCTCCCTTGAGGATATTCGTTCTTTGAGCAGGTTAAATGCTATTTGGGTATCCATCGCACCATTATATGCAAAACCTAATAACAATGAACTCGAAGAGTTTTTCCTCCGAACAAGAGCAAAAAATACCAAACTTGGTAGAGGTAAGAGCTTTAGTAAGAATACAATAAACTCGGTTATTTTTGAAAGCCACGGTTATTGTATGTTTGATGGTTGCGGGGAAGACTTAACTAAAGACGAAACGACCGGGAAAAGAGGTAATTTTTCTTATTTAGCACACAATATAGCATCATCTGAAAATGGTGCTCGGGGCTCAATAGTAATGTCGGGAATTCTGGCTGATAATCCTGACAATGTGCTTTTATTGTGTGATAAGCATCATCGGCTTGTTGATAGGATTGCGACAATCGATTACCCCTCAAATCGCCTTTCACAAATGAAAGTGAATTTTAATAGTACCTGCAGTAATTTACTAAACTCTCTCGCCTATCAACCAGTACCCGCATTTTCAATTTTATGGCCAGTTGCTGGAAACAGTGTTAGCGGGCCTACAGAAATTGAAATATCACAATGTTTAAGCACCTCGAAGACAAGGCTATCCAATCAATTAAATACAATAAATGATAACGAGTCATTTTTAAAAGCAACGTCAGATGATGCTGTATGGTCAATTATTGCAGGGGAAATTGAAAGAGCGGCTAATGGAATTAATATGCAATTACATAGCTATAACTACAAAGCGGCGCTGTTTGCATTTGGTCCAATGCCGTCGTTGATTGCATTGGGAGCAAAGCTTGGTAATAAAAATGGAATTATACCCATGATGCGTTTTAGAGATGGGGGTAGGTGGACATGGCCATCTGATAGGCCTTTAGGGAAGTTTTACGATCTTAATGGAATAGAGGATTTAACTTCTGGAGAAGAGGAGGTAATCATTTTATTAGCAACGACAAGTAACCCGCGAAACTTGGCAAATGCGGCAGAACAAATAGCTAAAAATAAGAATGCAAAGGTAATTGAAATTAGATCTAAAGAATTAGGGAATGGTGCACTCGCCCACCCAAATGACGGGATTGCATTTAGTGCGGATATACAGAGGTTGTTTCATCGCTTAAAAAGTGACTTCGGAGTAAGAAATATTCACTTGCTTCCTTGTGCTTCGAATGCTGTTTGTGTGTTCTTCGGGCAAGCTTTTGATAATTACCACCCCAATTTGACAATTTATGATTTCCATAAAAAAACTATGATTCCAAGGCTTATTGTTGAAAACAAAAACAACGAATGCAGGGTCGTAGCAGCCTGCTAGCGGCCATAATATGGGTCATAGCCGTATTTTCAGCCCCATTTCAAATTTCATATGCAACAGCGTTTCTGCTATACCTTTTGCATCGTCAACAGGGTGGTGAGTATGCTCTGTTTGACGTAAATGCTTAGAGCTGGCGAAAAAATCTCCCTGCATTCCTTTGTATAAACAGTTCAGGTTTGTGGAGCTAAAGCCAAACGGGTTATTGCCAATAAAGTGATGGAAATACCAGTTAATGAACTGCCAATCATAGCCGTTGTTATCAGACACAAAAAACGGCTTACTTTTCACTTCACGTTCTAGCCAAGCTTTAAATTGAGTCATAGTCTCCTTAGGGTCAGAAAACTTCAATGTATCTTCTCTAGTGAACCCTGATATGCTGAGATCGTCAGGAAGATACCGATCAGATACCGGCCTTAACTGGCCGTAAAAGCTACGCTCAAGCCCTTTTTCAACAATTACTGCCCCGAAGCAGATCATTGAGTAATCACCAGGTATAGGGCCATCTGATTCTACGTCTACTGATATCCAAGTCATATTTCATCCTTACTTTGTAATATTTTAAAAAAGCTCCATCTCATCTCGCAACTTTTCGTATTAATACTAAATCTCGTAAATAAAGTCTTTAACTCCTTCATCCCAAGCATAAAAAGGGTAATCACGAGGGTTGGAGATAATAGGAACTCCGCTGATTTTATAATTAACCGGTACATGTAGGTGCCCATGAAACCAGAGGTCGATGCTATCAGCGTGCGTTGTAATAAGGTGTTCAAGAGAGCTGGCATAGGCATCTTCGTATGCAATCTTTGCAGGGTTTACCGAGTTATACGAGGGAGCGTGATGAGTAACAACTATAGTTTTACCGTTGTGAGGTTTACTCAACTCAGACTTTAAA
>Ga0209081_1000981_pt1 | contig 17108 bp, 13 predicted proteins | sample GOMGulsemesocosm_4_FD_184636 | JGI IMG/M metagenome (GOLD analysis project Ga0209081, IMG submission 184636) | Methane-oxidizing microbial communities from mesocosms in the Gulf of Mexico - GOM15B Gulf of Mexico (SPAdes) (version 2) | ecosystem: Environmental > Aquatic > Marine > Cold seeps... | reverse complement strand
TAATTAATTTTATTCTCTTTACTAATAAACATTTATACTGCGTTGAAAGTACTCATTTGCGTTCGCAAACTCCGTGCTTTCGCCTTGTCTAAATATTAATTAGTGTTGAGAATATAAATTAATATTTGAACTTATATTTGAAGTTAAGATACCTAGATTCAAATAGCTTTACATTAAAAAACCCAGCATGTGCTGGGTTTTTTGTTTCTATTAACGTAGGCGGATTATTTTTGAATAAAGCGTAATTGCGCTTTTAAGCTAAATAAATGCTACTTTGAAAACACTGCTTGTAATGGTGGTACAACTTGTTTTTTGCGGCTAAGTACACCATCAAGCCATGCCTTACCCTCTGTAAGTTCTTTACCAAAGGCATCTTGTGCTAAATTGTCATTATCACTAACAACTAACAGCTCAGAGCCTTCTTTCATTATATCGGTTAATAATAATAAAACGGTGTGACGATTACCTTCAGTTTTTAGCTTAGCAATATCAGCTTGTAAATCAGCTTTCATTTCATCAAATATAGCTAAGTCAATTACTTCTAGCTGACCAATACCAACAAGATTACCGTTCATATCGAAATCTTTAAAGTCACGTAACACTAAGTCACGAACGGGTGTACCTTCAACGGCTGATTTTACTTTAAACATATCCATACCCAATTCACTTGGGTTTTCAATGCCTGCAATTTCAGCTAATGCTTCGACACATTTAATATCGGCAGTAGTGCAAGTCGGTGATTTGAAAATAACGGTATCACTTAAAATAGCGCACATCATCGCACCAGCAATGTTTTTAGGAATTTCAACATTGTGAAAATCATACATCATTTTAATAATCGTGTTAGTGCAGCCTACAGGGCGTACCCAAATTTCTAACGGTGTTGACGTAGTAATGTCGCCTAATTTATGGTGATCAATAATGCCTAAAATAGTCGCATCATCAATATCATCGGGGCCTTGAGTACGCTCAGAATGGTCAACAATGTATAAACTTTCACCCGCGTAGCTCGTTTTTAATTCAGGTTGCTCAAAACCAAATTTATCTAATATAAATAAGGTTTCAGGCGTAAGTTCACCTAAGCGGGCAGGTACTGTTTCTTCGCCTAACGTAGTTTTTAAGTATGATAAAGCAATGGCTGAACAGATAGAGTCTGAATCAGGTATTTTGTGACCAACAACATAATTTGGCATGGTAAAACTCTCAGAAAATAAAATTAGGATTGATGCTATGTTAGCAGCAATTTAGAAAAAATTAGCAATAAAAAAACCACTTTTATCTAGTGTGAAAATAGTTCAGTGGTATTTTTAGCACATGTAACGGTTTGTTCGGAATTATTTACGTGTAGCTACTTTTTGTTATTAAACGTTTACTTATAATAACTCAGGCAAGCTTCAACTTCATTTTTAGAGCCTAAAATCACTTCAACACGCTGATGAATATCGGTTGGCTCTATATCCATAATTCGCCCTTTGCTAGTAACGCATAACCCGCCTGCTTGCTCTATTAAAAAAGCCATCGGATTAGCTTCATACATTAAGCGTAATTTATAAGGTTTGTCAGCATTTCGGTTATCACTTGGATAAGTAAAAATTCCTCCACGGCATAAAACACGATGCACATCGCCTACCATCGCGGCAATCCAGCGCATATTAAAGTTTTTACCACGGGGGCCAGTATCACCGGCAAGCAAATCATTGATATATTGTTGCATTTCAGGCTGCCAAAAACGTTGATTTGACATGTTCACGGCAAATTCTTGAGTATCTTCAGGTACTTGAACATTACGTTGAGCTAATAAATAACCGCCATGGGTTCTATCAAGTACATAGAAATGGGTACCGCTGCCAGTAGTCATAACCAACATGGTCGCAGGTCCATATAATACATAACCCGCACAAACTTGTTTGTTACCTGGTTGCTTGAACATGTCTGGGTCGTCAGCATTCATGTGTTCAGGTGCTTTATGAATAGAAAAAATAGTACCAATTAATGAGTTGATATCAATATTGGAACTACCATCTAAGGGATCAAAAGAAACGATATATTTGCCATCGGTATTACCGGCAACCGACGTGTCTTCTTCTTCGGATGAAATAGCTTTAACAAAACCTGACTCAAGTAAAATATCTTTGAATAATTCATTCGCAACGACGTCGAGTTTTTTCTGTACTTCACCTTGAATGTTTTCATCTAAGGTTGAGCCCATTAAATCCCCTAAGTGTGCTTGGCTAACACGGAATGAAATTTCTTTCGTTGCGGCTAATATAGTGTCAATTAGTGCAATGAGTTCAAAAGGGACATTGTCTTGACGTAGAGCAGGTGAGAGTCTTTGCATTGGGTTACCTCGGTTTGTTAATAAGTGATGGTTAAAGTTTTATGTAATACCCGTTTCATTAATTAGGTGATCTATTTTATACGCTGTAAAAATTGTAAAACACAAGGCGTGTATTTTATTAACTAATTGTTCTAATTATAACAAGTTTACATTTGCTTTAAAAAGCCTTAACTGATATTTATTGGTGTAAGGCCTTTGAACGTTTGAGTTAGCTTAAAATGAGTTGTACCGATATTACTTTTAAGGTGAAAAGCATGTGCCTAAAGTACAGCTTTTACTCGCCCCGGTCACTGCTGGTATGCTGCTTAATATTTTTTTGTCATAAGCAAAGGCTAGCCAAGCAAAAGCAATGGCTTCGAGTTGATCTCCATCAATACCTTTTTGATTCGTAAGAAGAAGCTCGTAGCTGCGTGAGTTGCTTTTTAATTGCTGATTTAGCTGTTGGCTTAGCGATATTTGTAATCTTTTATTGTGAACACCGCCACCGCAAATATAAACTTTTGCGGTTTTAGATAGTTTTATGATGGCGTCACTTATTGTGATGGCCGTAAATTGCGTTAATGTAGCTTGCACATCAGCATTCGATAAGGGATTTTTTTCTTGTGATTTATTGCTTTTTAATTCGTTTTTTTGCGATTTAAAAAGCGTTAATTGCTCCGTTAACCACGGTAAATTAAAGTATTCTCGACCAGTGCTTTTAGGCGCATTTAATTGAATGTATTGATCGCTCAATAACTGCGTTAAGAAAGGGGTGTTTACTTGACCACTTTCAGCCCAAGCACCATCTTTATCATATTTTGTTTTACTGCTGGGGTTATGTAGCGAAAACCAATCATCTAACAACGCATTACCTGGTCCGGTATCAAAACCAAGCACTTGTTTATCTTCATTTGAAATTGAATGGGTCGCAGGTAAAAAGCTAATATTAGCTATGCCGCCAATATTAACCACAAAAACATCTTGGTATGCCTCGGTAAAATTTTTTTCATGAAAAGCAGGTACTAAAGGTGCACCTTGTCCACCAAGTGCTATGTCTTTATGGCGAAATTGACCAATAACACGAATATTCGTGAGTGTAGCGAGTGTTTGGCAGCACCCTATTTGCAGTGTGAATGGGTACCTTGCTTGTGGGCGGTGGCGAATGGTTTGACCATGATTACCAATGGCTATAATATCGCTGTGACATAATCGCTCTTGTGTTAATAAAACGTCAATAGCACTAGCAAATTGTTGGGCTAGTTTACTGTTTAATTCAAAAGCACGATCTATTTCATTGTTCGCTGGAGTATACAATGATGTTATCTGCTGTACAGTCTCGTTATTATAGGCTTGATAATAACTAGCAATGACTTTGGGGAGGCCTATTTCACTAAAGCTGACTAAAGCTAAGTCAATACCATCGGCACTTGTGCCTGACATCAACCCGATATAATAACGAGGGTTACCTTGACGAATAAGCAAATGAGTACTCATTAATAAGGCTTAATGCTTGAAAGTGTTTGTAAGCGTTTTTTTGCTAAAACTGTAAATGCCGTTTTATATTTTTTAGCGATAGGTTTAGCATCAGGCAGTTTTACTGTTCTAGGATTACGGTGCACACCATTCAGTAAAAATTCATAATGTAAATGAGGACCAGCGGCAAGCCCAGTTGCCCCTACGTTACCAATTAATTGTCCTTGCTTTACTCGCTGGCCTTTTTTTACGGCACGTTTGGAAAAATGTAAGTATTTAGTCACAATGCCGTTACCGTGTTGAATAAAAACATAATTACCATTGTATTTATTGTAAGTCGACTGGGTGACTTTACCGTTACCTGCGGCGACGACCGGAGTACCGGTTTTTGCTGCATAATCAACACCGCGATGTGCCTTCCAACGTTTTTGTACAGGGTGAAAACGTTTACGCTTAAAGTTAGAGCTAATATATTTAAAATTAACTGGCGCGCGTAAAAAAGCTTTACGCATGCTTTTTCCATCGGGAGTGTAATATTCATTATCAGTAAAACGAATGGCTTGAAACACGTCGCCCTGATTAACAAATTCAGCCGAAAGTATATTGCCCGTGCCGATATATTCGCCTTCTACATACTTTTTCTCAAAGACCAACCGAAAAGTATCGTTTTCACGAAGGTCTAAAGCAAAATCAATATCCCAACCAAAAATATTTGCAAAGTTAATGATTTGTGCATCGGTTAGGGCTGCTGCGGTGCCTGCATTCCAAAAGCTTGATTTAATAGTACCGTGAGCCACTCCTTCGCGTATTTCAACCGTTTTACTTTCTTTATGTGACTGAAAACTCTCACCTACAAGGTTGATATACAAAGTATCAGTTTTAGACAGGGGATATTCTAATGCGACAACGTGGTGGTTATTATTACTGGCAATGCGGAGCGTATCACCAACATGCATTTTGCGTAATAACTTGCTGTCTTTACCTTTGGCAGTACTGACTGCGTAGGTCGCTTGAGCGCTAAAGCCTAAGCGTTTAAAAATACGTGCTAATGAATCACCATTGCGAACTTTCACTGTTTGCCACGTCATAGGTTTTTTTTGCTGTGAGTTAACCGTATTAACAGCAGGGGTAGTTTTAATGATGATGGCTTTATCATTCAATGAGGGAATCTCTATTGTACGAATATGTGATTTATTCTCTTGAGTGCTACTGTCATTTTTATTTTGTGGCATTGCAATTTGATAACGTTTACCCACCTGAAAGCCTTTATTATCAGTGTGTTGAGCAGTTAACTCTTTTTCTGAAGGTAACAGCATTAAAAATAAGGAAAAACCAGAAAAAGCAAAGATAATAAAGCGGTGCTTTTTTGGTAATTGCATAAAAAAAGCCGCTAACGCCAGCAACTGAATTTTTAATCGTGCAATTATTATGAATAAACGAGAGAGAAGTTGTTTTTTAGCCACGGGAACTTTTTATGATGAATACAATAACAGCCCTTAACTATAGCAAATTTTTTTAAAAAATATCATATCAATGGCTTTTATCCCATAGACAAAGTGCGTAGAATTTGGTTTTTTAAATAAAATAGATCTAGCCAGTGGAGCTAAAAATGACCGATGTTAGTCAAGCGTTTTCAGAAATTAAACGTGGTGCGGAAGAAATCTTAGTAGAAGATGAATTATTAGCAAAATTGAAAACAGGTAAACCATTAAAAATTAAAGCGGGTTTTGATCCCACTGCACCTGATTTACACCTTGGCCATACGGTGCTAATTAACAAGTTGCGCCAATTTCAGCAATTGGGTCATGAAGTTATTTTTTTAATTGGTGATTTTACTGGCATGATCGGTGACCCAACGGGTAAGAATGTGACTCGCAAGCCGCTCACTAAAGAAGATGTCTTAGCCAATGCTGAAACCTATAAAGAGCAAGTATTTAAAATTTTAGATCCTGCTAAAACCACGGTGGCATTTAATTCCACGTGGATGGATAAAATGGGTTCGGCTGGCATGCTTAAACTAGCCTCTCGTCAAACGGTTGCTCGTATGATGGAACGTGATGACTTTAAAAAACGTTATGCTAATGGTCAAGCCATTGCCATTCACGAATTTATGTACCCGTTAGTACAAGGTTGGGATTCCGTGGCACTTGAAGCGGATGTTGAGCTGGGTGGTACGGATCAAAAGTTTAATTTATTGATGGGTCGTGAATTACAAAAAAGTGAAGGTCAACGCCCTCAAACCGTATTGATGATGCCATTGCTTGAAGGCTTAGACGGTGTACAAAAAATGTCGAAGTCGTTAGGAAACTACATTGGTATTACCGACAGTCCAAGTGATATGTTCGGTAAAATAATGTCAATTTCTGATGTACTAATGTGGCGTTACTATGAATTACTTAGTTTTAAACCGATGGCAGAAATTGAAGCGTATAAAGTTGATATTGAACAAGGAAAAAATCCTCGTGATGTAAAAATTGACTTGGCAAAAGAGCTCATTGCTCGCTTTCATGATGAAGCAGCAGCACAAGCAGCACATGACGAATTTATTAATCGCTTTCAAAAAGGTGCAATGCCTGATGAAATGCCGGAAATTGAATTAACTCCAGAAAGTGGTGAAATCGCTATTGCGAATTTACTAAAAGAGGCGGGCTTAGTTGGTAGTACTTCAGATGCTTATCGTATGATCAAGCAAGGCGCCGCTAAAATTGAGGGTGAAAAAATTACCGATCGCAGTTTAGTGATTGCCGCGGGTACAAGTGCAGTGTATCAAGTCGGTAAACGTAAGTTTGCTAAAGTAAGTGTTAAGTAGTCTTACGACTCTACATTTAATAAATATAAATGATTGAATTTTAATCTTCTACATCAGGTGGTTACGTCGTAAAACATTCGAGCCAAAGAAAAAGCTTTGGCTCGAATTAGCTTATACCCATCCCCCAGCCACTACAGTGTTATTTATTTATTTATTTTATTCACTAACTAACTATATGAGCTTGTTCAGTAAATATTTTTTTATCATGCCAACGTAATAACGTTAAATGATGACCCCAAACACAGCCTGTATCTAAAGCGTGTATGTTTTTATGAGAGCAATGGCCCATTAATGTTGCCCAATGTCCAAATACCCAAGTAGTGGTATTAATCGTGTCTGACAACTCATACCAAGGAACAAGTTCATTATTGTTGTTATTCGATGGTGCTGATTTAAGTGTGAATTCTAGTGTGCTATCCGCAAAGCAATAACGCATGCGAGTAAATGCATTGACGGTATAGCGAAATTTCTCTTCGGGTGTGTTTGCTAGTTTCCAGTCATTAGGTTGGTCACTATACATTGACTGTAGCCAGTAATTTCTTTCTTTAGAACGTAATTTTTTTTGAGCTTCCTTTGCTTTTTTTATGGCTTTTTTTAAATTCCATTGAGGAGAGATACCTGCATGACTCATGTAAGCATTACTATCACCTATTCTCTGTAACAAGGGTTGTTGGGCAAGCCAGTTCATGAGATCGTCAACATCAGCTGCGTTTAATAAGTCATCTAGTTTATCCCTTGCTTTTACTCTTTTAATGCCGGCGTAAACAGACAATAAATGTAAATCATGATTACCTAGAACAACCTTGGCTGAGTTACCTAATGATTTAATAAAGCGTAATGTGGCAAGTGAATCGGGACCACGAGCAACAAGATCACCCGCTAAATATAATTGATCAATGTCAGGCTTAAATGAGACTTGAACTAATAAAGCGCTAAGTTCACTTAAACAACCTTGCACATCGCCTACTAGGTAAATAGACACGTAATTTACTCCTGTTCTTGTGCCCTTTTTATTGCACGTCGAGATAGTTTTTTATTTTTTATTTCGATAATTTGTGGTGGATTATCAATAATAAAATTAGCTAACGTAATATAATTATCAATGGTTAAATTTTCAGGGCGTAGGTTTGCGTCAATATTAAGACTGGCTAGTTGCTCTACGGTAATGAGCTTTTTAAAACCATTGCGAATTGTTTTTCTGCGTTGATTAAAAGCAGCTAAACAAACTGTATTTAAAGCGTTAATGTCTTTTACTGGGTTTTTAATGTCATCGTGAGGGATTAAACGCACGATGGCTGAATCTACTTTAGGTGCGGGGGTAAAATGCTCAGGGCCAATTTCCATTACGGGAATTACCTGACATTGATATTGTGTCATTATCGATAAACGGCCATAAGCTTTGCAATTTGGGCTTGCTGCCATACGCTCAACGACTTCTTTTTGTAGCATAAAGTGCATATCTTTAACCTTATCTTTAAAGGTTAATAAATGAAATATTAATGGCGTAGAAATATTGTAGGGTAAATTACCAAAGATGCGCAGTGGCTGCCCTGAGTTTTCTGATGTTATCAGTTGAGCAAAATCAAACGATAATGCGTCGGCTTCATAAATCGTTAAATGCGGTGCTAAAAAAGGGTGTGAGCTCAATCGTTTTACTAGATCTCTATCAAGCTCAACCACCGACAGATTTTCTGCTCGTTCAACAACTGGTTCTGTTAATGCGCCAAGGCCGGGGCCTATTTCCACTAAGTTTTCGCCCGGTTCAGGGTTAATAGCATCAACAATATCGCTTATTACGGCTTCATTATTGAGAAAGTTTTGACCAAAGCGTTTTTTTGCTTGGTGCCCTAAATGAATTTTACTGTTCATAATATCTCGTTTAAAATATTGTTAGTTGCTATTTTATTGGCTACTGCGTGTTAAATGGATAGCATTTTTCATTGCTTCAATCATGCTACCTGAATCAGCATTGCCTGTTCCTGCTAGATCTAACGCAGTTCCATGATCGACTGAGGTGCGGATAAAAGGTAAGCCTAAGGTGATATTTACCGATGAGCCAAAGCCTTTATATTTTAATACGGGTAAGCCTTGATCATGATACATAGCTAAAATAGCATCAGCATCCTTTAAGTATTTTTCTTGAAAAATGGTGTCGGCAGGTAATGGTCCAATAATATCCATACCTTCTGCTTTAAGTTCAGCAAAAGCAGGTATCATTATTTCAATTTCTTCACGGCCTAAGTGACCATCTTCACCTGCATGAGGATTGATACCACAAGCATATATTTTAGGTGATTTGATGCCAAATTTACTTTTTAAGTCTTTGTATAAAATACGAGTTACTTTTTGTAAACGTTCATAAGTAATGGCTTTTGATACATAGGCAAGGGGAATATGCGTAGTCACTAAAGCAACACGTAGTCCTTGTGTTGCTAACATCATGACTACATCAGAGCAGTTTGCTTGGTTGGCAAAAAATTCAGTATGACCACTAAAAGGGATGCCCGATTTATTGATCAGACCTTTATGCACAGGGCCGGTTACAATAGCATCGAACTCGCCTGACATATTTTTATCGCTTGCTATCTTGAGGGTTTCAACAACATAAGCGCCGTTTTTAGTATTCAATTCGCCAGCGGTACACCGGTGAACTAATGGTACATTTAATACGGTTAACGTACCGGCTTGTTGTGGTTTTGCTGAACTCTTTTCATCATAATCTATTAACGTTATTGGTAAACTAAGTTGCTTAGCCCTTTGTATTAATAATTCTTTTGAAGCAACAATAACTAATTGTACTGGCCAAGCTTGTTGCGCAATGGTTATAACTAAATCAGGGCCTATACCTGCAGGTTCACCAGGCGTAATAGCAATTCGTTTAGTCATTATTCTTGATCCTGTTCAAAAATTTCAATATAAGCCTCGTCACGTATTTCTTTGATCCAACGTGCATTTTCAAGGCTAAATTTTCTATTATGCAATATTTGGTAAGCACGATTTTTATTCATTTGAGAGGTGGCATCAACAATACGTCTGTTTTCTAAATAAATAATATGCCAACCAAAAGAGGAGCGAAATGGTGTGTGATATTCACCAATGGCCATAGTGGCAAGCGCTTCTTTAAAGGCGGGATCATAACTTTTAGGATCTGCCCAACCTAAATCACCACCATGCACAGATGTTGGCCCTTCTGAGTATTCTTTGGCTAACGCCGCAAATGTTTTTTCACCAGCATTTATTTCATTTAAAAAACCTTGTAGCTGTTCTTTGGCTTTTTCTTCACTTAAAATAATTGAAGGCTTAATGAGGATATGACTCGATTTTACCTCTTCTACTTCAATCACTTGACGACCACGAATAGCGATTACTTTTACTATACTAAAACCTAAACCCGTACGAATAGGGCCAACGACGGTGCCTTTATCTTTTCCATCAATTAATTCTGAAAAGAGAGTTGGCATTTCGTTGATGTTTTTCCAACCTAAATCACCACCACTAAGTGCGTTAGTGCTACCTGAAGAGGCTATCGCTATTTGGGTGAAATCAGCTCCCGAATTTAATAACTTCATCACTTTATCGGCGCGCTCTTTACTTGCTGTTATATCTGCTTGAATGGCGTCAGAGGGCAATTCAATTAAAATATGACCAAGGTGATATTCAACATTATTATTGGTTTGCTCTTTCATTAAATCGAGTAAGTTAGAGACTTCTTGTGGGGAAATATAGATACGACGTCGAACGCTATTACGACTCACTTCTCCTGAAATAAGTTCAGTGCGAATATTTTCACGGTAACTTTCCCAATTATTACCATCATCTATGATGGTTTGATGAAATTGTGAAAGGCTTAATTTGTTTTCTGCGGCTATATTACCTATGGTTTGGTCTAATTGTGCATCGCTAACTTGCACACCTATTCGTTCACCAAGTTGCAAAATAAGGCTGTCGTTGATGAGCTTATCCATTACCTGGGTACGTAAAGCTCTATCTGACGGTAGTGCTTGCTTATTTTTTTTAGCTTGTGCTTTAATCTTTTTCAGTAAGCCTTGCACTTCTGATTTAAGCACCACGCCAGCGTTTACAATAGCGACGACGTTGTCGAGTTCTTCTTCTTTTGCTTGAACAAATTGCATGGCGCTAAGCAATATGATGCTAGTGATAATTAAGGTGTTAAATAAATTTTTCATGAATATTATATCTTGGTTAGTTAATTTTTTAATATGTCCAACGCTATAACAGTGAGTTATAACGTGAGTTACTTAAATACTCATTGCTTGAGTCTTAATGAGTTAAGTAATTAGGACGCTTATAGCCGAATATACTCGAATCAAACATATCTTGGGTGCCGATAGATCCCTGTTTGCCATTTAGCCCTTTAATGATGAACTGTAGCATGAAACCACTATTGAATTCATCGCGGTTTTCATTGAAAAATCCATCATCGCTTAAATTTGAGTTGATATGTCGATGGTAAGCAATACGTACCGCCCAGCAACAGCTCTCATATTGCAGGCCAGCGTAACTTTCTAGGGTACGTTTTTGTTGTAAATCTTGCGTTAATCGTCCAACGAAAGCCCAGTCTCTGTTGAGTGCAAGGTTTGCCAACAAGGATGCTTGTTCTAAGCTACTACCTGAAACATCACGGGTGTAGCGGTGACTTAACTGTATAGAATGATATTTATCTACTTGATAATTTAATGTAACTTGACTTTTATTAGTGAAACTCTCTTGAGTGTTATATTGAATATCACTGTTAATTTGCCATTGATGATTAAATCGATAAAATAAATCAGCCGCCATTGATGATTGCTGTACTTTATCATTGTCTGGTAAATTTAGGTTTATTATTTCATCGACGTTATTATTGTTAGATAAATACTGAATACGCCCAACGCTTAAGCGAAAAATTTCTACATTTGATTGGTTAAGTACGCGACTAGTAACACCCCAAGTATATTGGTTTGCTCCTGAAATTCGGTCTAAACCACTATAAGCTCTATCTCTAAATAAACCGTTATAATCGTCTTGTAGTTTAGCTGTGTCGTATAAACCAATGGTGGTTTGATCTTTTTCTGGAATGTATAAATATTGTAACTGCGGTTCAATTGTATGAGTATAATTTTGGCCAAATAAAGCCATAGAGCGGTCAAAATTGATACCCCCATGAAAGCGCAGTTTAGGTAATGTTCTATTAACATTGTTAACTAATTCACTCTCTTCTTGAATATTGTCTTGCTGATAATAGGTGTGCATTAGTTTCAATTCTGAGGTGAAAAACCATGCAGGTTTTGCTATTGGAATACTTAAACCTGTTTCAACATGGTAACGATTAGCGCTAACTTGTTGGCTGGTTTCTGGTTGAAAACTACTTAGTTCGGAGTAAAGTTCAAATTGAATAGGTAAAGTTTGATCTTCAAATAAGGCTAAGGGCTGCTGAGTCGAGATTTCAATTTGCGGTAAGGTTTTGTAACTGGCTTGGTGGTTACCCAGTACCTCAAAATCTTGTAATTTTAGTGTGGTTTGCCAATGCTTACCAAAATAAGAAAGTTCACCTATTTGGTAAAGATAAGCATCATTAGAATTATATTGTGCAGAACCAATATCGACTAGATAATTGTCGTCACTAATTGAAGTAAAATCAATATAAGCACGAAAATTATCAGAAAAAGTTCCAACGTGCTGTATTCTCGCTAAATAGCGAGCATCATCATTAGAGGTTATCGCTTTGTCGTTATTTAAGTACTCCAAGTTTACACTGCCTGATTGCATACCGGCTAAATAGCGAAATTCAGTTTTTAGTTGTGTGCCTCGTTTTGACATATAATGGGGGGTAATTGTTGCGTCTAGATTGGGCGCAATATTCCAATAATAAGGTGTTTCAATTTCTAGCCCTGAATTACTTGAACTGCCTATTTTAGGATATAAAAAACCTGTTTTACGTTTTTTTGATACAGGAAAAGAAAAGTAGGGTAAGTATAAAACAGGGATGTCAAATAATCTTATTTGGGCATGATAAGCGCTACCTTCACTACCATCTGCTGAAATTGAAATTTCAGATGCTCTTATCTGCCAATCTGGATTTTCTCCTGCACAAGTAGTAAATGTTGAGTCTAATAGGCTTAAACCTTCCGTTGAGCTAAGGCGTAATTCGTTAGCACTACCATGAACTGGATTACCATACAATTGATAATGTGTTTCAAACATAGTGCTTGATTTATTTGTTTTGTTAGCATTCAGTGCCCCTGCTAAAATATCAATGCTTGGGCTTTGATAATGAATATTTCCTTGCGCGTTAAAGGTCATTAAGGAACGGTTAAATGATAACTGGTCAGCGAGTATGGTTTGATTTTTATCTATCAAGGTTACATTACCGGTAAACTTGGCTGTGCTATCTTTTTCAATACTTGAATAATCAGATAAAATTTTAATACTGTTGTCTGTAATTGCTACTGCATTAGCCATAATAGGACTGTAAGTAGGAATGGTACACTGCAACTGAAAAGCTTTTTCAGGTTGGGTTTTTGCTAACGCAGAAAAATTAATTGTGAAACACAAAAGGGTAAATAAAGCCGTACAGGGAAAAAATAGTCGGGGAAAAAGCATTTATTTTTAATGTTATCTTAAATATGAATGATGAAGCGTATATGATATAGCAAATAAGTAACGCTAGCTACGAGTAGCTAAAAAATAGCAAGCAAAGAATAGGGTATAAGTAATAATATGCGTATTTGGGGGAAGGTTTTAGGGTTTTTATTTGGTTTTATGTTAAGTAAAAACGTATTTGGTGCGCTTATTGGTATGTGGTTAGGCCACATGTTTGACCGCGGTCGCGGCTCAGATTTTAATGGTACGGTTCGTGGTGAAGATGACGATGTTTCGCGTCAAGCTGCCTTTTTCTATAGCACCTTTTCTGTGATGGGGCATGTTGCTAAATCGAAAGGGCAAGTGACTAATCATGATATAGCTTTTGCTAATGCCTATATGAAGAAGCTTGGTCTAAATAATGAATTATGTCAGCAAGCACAAGATGCTTTTCGTGAAGGTAAAGCAACGGGTTTTCCGCTGAAAGAGCGATTAAAAAAGTTTAAGAAAATTTGTGGTAATCGCCACGATTTATTACTGATGTTCTTAGAAATTCAAATTCAAGTGGCTTTTTCTGATGGAGAATTAGATAAAAAAGAGCGTGAGGTGTTACATACTATCGCGAGATTTTTAGGTTATTCTGCTCGTCAGTTAGATAATTTGCTTGAAATGATTATTGCTAGTGCTGCTTTCAATCAACAGTCAGGGCAAAGCTATCAGCAATTTAATGGCGGTAATGCACCAAGTAGTGCAGGGCAGTTAGAAAATGCTTATAAAATTTTAGGTGTAAATAAAAACAACACTAAAGCTGATATTAAAAAAGCTTACCGTAAACTTATGTCTCAGCATCACCCTGATAAATTAATCGCTAAAGGCTTACCACCCGCTATGATGGAAGCAGCGAAAGAGAAAACCCAAGATATTCAAGCGGCCTATGATTTAATTTCAAAGCATTTGTAACTAGGAAAGATCCTAGCTTATATAGAAAAGTAAAATATAGAAGAGTAACTCTTAACGGATAGACTTTAACCAGCCATTAATTTGGCTTAATAGTGCTTGTTCAGGGTAGAAACCTGCTACGGTATTATTGAGTTGTCGTTGGCGATAATAGACTTTCATTTTTTGTGATGCTAACGCTAGACGTTCTGGCGCTTTGCTAATAACAATAGGGTGATCATATTTTAAATATAAATCTAATATTGGGTATTTGCTCACCGCTAATTTTTCAGCAAAATGGCGGTTGCTGTCATTAATTAAAATATGGCTATTGAATTTATGGCTGCTTAGTAAAATTAAGCCATTAGGCGGTTTATCACCTTGATCATATAAATCAACTAACATAGCGCCAATATTTCCTTGTGCGATAACAATGACAAGACCAGGATATTCCTTAGCTTTTGCATAAAGTGCAGTATTTAATGCACTTAGTTTAATTTTGTACTCGCTTAGGGTGGCTTCATTTTCTTTTTTCTGCTTTTCTTTAGACGGTGCTATTGAAGGAAAGCTTTGTGGTTTATTAGGTGGTTGAATACTAATGGTTGTCCAACCTTGCTTAGTCATAGCATGGCGAAGAAAGTTAATCGCTTTTGGGTCTACTGCCCCTTGCTGCCAACCTGGAAATAAAATGACTGCGCCTTTAGCATTCGCCGAAGTGTTTTTTTGGATTAAGGTTAGGTAGTCGTGAGGCCCTGCTAATATTGGCGTAACCGTATTGGCAGGAATGTAGTGCTTTAAATCATTCTTGTGCTGTTGTTCTAATGAAATGGGTGGAGGAACAACAATATTTTTTTTATCAAGTTGATCAGATTTACTTGTGTTCGCTTTTTCTTTGTCTTGCTCGGCGCAAGTAGAAAAACTTACGAATGTTAGTAAGCTCATTAAAATTAACAGCGGTAAGGTAGTGGTTATTTTAAAGAGTGCTCGCACGTGTTTTCCATTTAAGATTTATTGTTGTTCTATTTATCTGATCAGTTATCGGCGGTTATTGAAAAAATATTAATCGAATGGACAAGGTGCCATAAAACGAAGTACTTCGTCAGTTACTGGGTGCGTTAAACTTAACGTTTTAGCATGCAACTGTAAACGAGGACTTACGGTAAGTGCTTGTTCATGAGCATACAGTCGATCACCTAAGATAGGATGGCCTAAAGCAAGCATATGTACACGCAGTTGATGAGATCGCCCCGTAATTGGCGTTAATTCAACGAGCGTACTTTCGTCTTCAGGGCTAACACCAGAGTAGGTGAGAACTTGGTAGTGAGTAAGTGATTGCTTACCATTTTCATGATCTACTTTTTGTTTAGGCCTATTAGGCCAGTCACAAATAAGCGGTAAATCGACACTGCCTTGCTGATTTTCTATATGGCCAAACACCCGTGCGATGTAGCTCTTTTGGGTTTTTCGTTGTTCAAACTGACGGCTAATAGCCACATGAGCAGGCTTATTCAGTGCCATAATGATCAAGCCTGACGTTGCCATATCTAAACGGTGAACAATAGTGGCGGTGGGTAATACCCGTTGTACACGGTTTTGTAAGCAATCTTTATGTTCAGGCAGTCGCCCAGGCACACTTAATAAGCCACTACTTTTGTTAAGTACAACAATATCGTTATCTTGATAAACTATTTCGATATAAGGGGTCATTGGAGGTTGATAAATAAAATCTGGATTTGCGCTCATTTTTATCTCGCGTTGCTTAAAACGTAGAGTGAACAATGTTCTCTGCCCACCCTTGATCGGTTATAGGTTTTACTCAAAGTGGGCACAGGACAATGGTGCATTAGGACAATGCATCGTCTGCATTGCTTAATCCGTACCATTTATGATGTGTAAAGTGACCACCTGTTTTTATGGCTAATGTGTCACCACTATCATACGCACTGCTTCAAAGGTTAATTGGGCATGTTCAATGTAATGACTTAATTCACTTTGTTGATGATCAATAAAATCAATTTCAGCTTGGCGCACACTCGGATTAATCGCTTTTAATGCAATTAATCTTTGCTGCTCTTGTTTAAGCTTTTCTTGCATAGAAGTGAGTGCTTTTGCCTGTATTGCTGCTATTTGCTGTTCACCATGAGCTTCGGCTTTACTAACCAAAGGCGTTATTTGTGATTTTAACGCCTTAATAAGCTGTAGCGCCATTTGTTTTTTCACGGGTGATAACTGTTTATCTAATGCATCTTCACTTACTTTATCGGCTAAATTGTTACCATTTTTATCCACTAGTATACGAATTGGTGTGGTAGGTAAATAACGACCCAGTTGTAAGTGAGCTGGAGCTGTTGCTTCAACCGTAAATAAGCATTCAAGGAAAAATGTACCTACGGGTAGCGCTTCATTTTTCAATAAGCCGATACTGGCATTACCAATTTCATCACTAAGCACTAAATCTAAAACGCCACGCACCATAGGGTGATCCCAGGTAAGTAGTTGATAGTTTTCGTTAATTAAAGCAGTGTTACGGTCAAAGGTAATAGTGGCGCCATCTTCAGGTAAACAAGGGAAATTGCTATTGAGCATATGTTCGCTTTGATTTAACGCAATAGAGTTGTCGGCTTTGTCATCTTGTTGCACACCAAAAACATCAAGTGCTTGAAACATAAATTGCGGTAGATCGGTTTTTCTATCGCTTTGTTCTATTTTTTCTACTAGCTCATGAGCACGACCTTGACCAGAAGAATTTAGCTCTAATAACTTATCGCGCCCTGATTCTAGCTCGGCTTTAATGATTAAATGTTTTTGCCAACTGTTACTAATTAATTGTTCAGCTTTAGCTGAAGTTTGTTGTGCGCTTAGGGCTAAGCTTAATAGTTCTTTACCAAATGCTTCAAATATCACACGGCCAGTTATGCAGGTATGTTCAAAAGCTTGCATGCCTTGTTGATACCAATCAAATAATAAATGTTGCGCTGAATCTTCAAAATA
>Ga0209081_1000978_pt1 | contig 17137 bp, 16 predicted proteins | sample GOMGulsemesocosm_4_FD_184636 | JGI IMG/M metagenome (GOLD analysis project Ga0209081, IMG submission 184636) | Methane-oxidizing microbial communities from mesocosms in the Gulf of Mexico - GOM15B Gulf of Mexico (SPAdes) (version 2) | ecosystem: Environmental > Aquatic > Marine > Cold seeps... | reverse complement strand
GATTTGATGACTGAGGGCCGCTGGCACTAATATGTCGCAGTCAACTTCCAGCAGTGCATCGTTGGTGGTACTCATGGTGCCGGGCAAGCCGATGAGGGAACCATGCTGACGTTTATAGGCTACAACCTCTGCCAGATTTAATCCTTCCTTGTCGATGATGCCACCCTGAGAATCACTTAAGGCAATAATTTTAGCGCCCATACACTCCATTTGCTCGGCGACGACGGCACCGACATTACCGAAGCCCTGAATCGCCACTGTCGCGCCATCCAGGCTGCTCAGTCCTGGCACCATGTGCTTGGCGATAAAATGTCGAGCGGCATAGCACACGCCCCGGCCTGTGGCCTCGCGCCGCCCCACGGAGCCACCGAGTGAAACTGGTTTGCCGGTCACTACCGCGCGATTGTTATTGCCGCTGTGCATCACGTCGTAGGTATCGAAGACCCAACTCATGGTTTGTTCGTTAGTGTATAAATCGGGGGACGGGATATCGATATAGGGGCCAATATTGTCGCCCAGCTCACTAATGAAGCGCCGGGTAATACGGCGTAGTTCGTGGGAGGATAGTTTTTTGGGGTCGCAAATAACCGCACCTTTCGCGCCGCCAAAGGGTACTTCGATTAAAGCGCACTTCCAGGTCATTAAAGCGGCGAGTGCACTAACTTCGTTAAGGTCGACATCGGGATGAAAGCGAATACCGCCCTTGCCCGGTCCCAAAGTGCGGTTGTGTACCACCCGACAGCCCTTAAATATCTGTACAGAACCGTTGTCCATTTCAATGGGGAAAGTGACGCTGACCACCCGCTTTGGATAGCGCAGCACTTCAATAATACCTTTATGGATGTGGGCGATACGACATAGAGCCCGGTCGAGATTAATGTTGGTCATTGTCGCGGCGCTGTCATCTTTAGCGCTGCTGTGTTCAAGCTCAGACTGTTCCATACACTATTTTTCCTATTTGTTTTGCAACGAGAACTTATCAAGACTCGCCTGAATCTGCCTCAAAAACCAGGGGATACTGGTGACCCGCCTGCCCCTGTGTCGAATCGACAAAGCGTAGGCCGATGCCCAGTAAACGCACGCCCTGTTCACCCCGCCACCAGGCTTGCTCACACAAACCATTATAACCTTCGAGTGTCATGCCATCGGGCAATTCCCGCTCAACGGTGGTGCTGGTGAAATCACTGAAGCGCATTTTTAAATAATGGCGACTCACCTGGTAAGAATCATCGACATTTTGATAGCGTGTTTGTAGCTGCTCGAACAAGGCAGGCAAGCGCGCGATGCAGGCGGCAGTATCGGGTAAATCCTCGACAAAGGTGGTTTCAACACTAAGAGACTTTCTGCGCCTATCAACCCTCACCGGGCGATTGTCTATGCCTCGGCTCAATTCAAATAAACGCTTGCCCAGCACACCGAAATGTTCAGTCAACGTCAACAAACTGAGCTGGCGTAATTCACCACAGGTTTTTACACCAAGTTTATGCAGCTTCTTTTCAGTGACTTTGCCGACGCCGAATAACTTGCCCACCGGCAAACTCAATACAAAGGCATCGACCTCATCAGGGGTAATAACAAACAGCCCATCGGGCTTGCGCCAGTCACTGGCAATTTTAGCGAGAAACTTACTCGGCGCCACGCCGGCAGAAACAGTAATACCGATTTCCGCTTTTATACGGGCACGAATCACTTCGGCCATTAAGGTGGCACTGCCCTGATAGAGTTCAGTTGCACTGACATCAAGGAAGGCTTCGTCGAGGGAAAGCGGTTCGACCAGCTCGGTAAAATCAGAAAATACCTCACGAATCTGCAGCGCCACTTCTCGATACTTTGTAAAATTGGGCGGCACAATAATTAAATCGGGGCATAAGCGCAAAGCACGGGCCGTCGCCATCGCCGAGTGTATGCCGTATTCACGCGCCGCATAATTACAGGTGGCAACAACACCCCGCCGTTCTGCACTGCCACCGACGGCAATGGGCAAGGCGGCCAGCGTGGGGTCGTCGCGCATCTCCACCGCCGCATAAAAACAATCGCAGTCGCAGTGAATGATTTTTCGTTGCGGCGAAGTCAGTTCAGTCATCGTTGTACGCTGAGCTAGTGGGGCTTTGTCGATAGCACTCTGCTTTACTCATTTCAGCGCTTACGTATTAAGCTAAGACCGTCAGCCACGGGCAGCATACTGAGTTCAACACGCTGATCATCACGCAGCTGGGCATTGAAGCGCTGAATCGCTCGGGTGTCGTGGTCATCTGTCTGAGCATCCAGCACCGCACCACTCCACAGTACATTGTCGACGACCATCAACCCGCCGGGGCGCAGCAGGGCCAGACACAGCTCGTAATAATCGCGATAGCCCGTTTTGTCGGCATCGATAAAGGCAAAATCAAAACTGCCCGCCTGTCCCTCATCTAGAAAGACCTGCAGGGTTTGTGCAGCCGGAGCCAAACACAGATCGATTTTATGGGCGACGCCTGCCTGCTGCCAGTAGCGCTGGGCAATGGCTGTGGTTTCGGCATTAATATCGCAGGCAACGAGCAGTCCATCATCAGGCAGCGCCTCGGCGACGACCAGAGCACTGTAGCCGGTATAGACACCCACTTCGATGGCTCGCTCCGCGCCCATCAACTTAATCAACATCGCCATAAACTGCCCCTGCTCGGGGGCAATTTGCATCACCGCCAGGGGCAAAGTGGCGGTTTCGGCACGCAGCTGGGCTAAAGCGGGGGATTCGCGTAAAGAACTCGCCAATACATAGTCGTAAAGATTTTGGTCGAGGCGAATGTACTTTGAAGACATGGTTGAAACCCTTTGTGATATCACCGAAGAACTGACAAACAGCGGCATCTATGGTATTTAAGTGCCCTTATTTCACATTCAAAAATCAAGTACCGCATTTTAAGCAGCGTCAAACCAAAAAGGAAAGAGTCATGAGCGATACACTAAATTATGAAGGCCGAGTTGCCATTATTACCGGTAGCGGCGGTGGTCTGGGTCGGGCTCACGCCCTGTTACTGGCCAGCCGTGGCGCCAAAGTGGTGATTAATGATCTTGGCGGCGATATGCAGGGCCGAGGCACCAGCGGTAGCAACAGCCCCGCCGACAAAGTGGTCGAAGAAATTAAAGCCGCCGGTGGCGAAGCCGTGGCCAATTACGACTCGGTAACCGACGGCGATAAAATTGTACAAACCGCTATGGATACCTACGGCAAGATCGACATCCTTATTAACAACGCTGGCATTTTGCGTGACACCTCTTTCCACAAGATGACAGAGGACGACTGGGATCAGGTCTACAACGTCCACGTTAAAGGTGCGTTCAAAGTCACTCATGCCGCCTGGCCCCACCTGCGTGAACAGCAATACGGACGTCTGGTATTCACTGCGTCAAGCTCCGGTGTTTACGGCAACTTCGGCCAGGCCAACTATGCCATGGCCAAACTCGGCTTATTCGGACTGGCACAAACCCTCGCTCAGGAAGGTGGTAAGTACAACATCAAGTGCAACACCATCGCGCCCTTTGCAGGTTCGCGCATGACGGAAACCATTCTCGAAGAGAAAATGGTCAAGGCCCTCAACCCCGGTTTCGTCAGTCCACTGGTCGCCTATTTGTGCCACGAAGACTGTCCCGCTAATGGCAATCTATTTGAACTCGGCGGCGGCTGGTATTCACAGGTGCGCTGGGAGCGCAGTGAAGGCGTCACCCTGCCTCTGACTCACGGTATTAGCCTTGAGCAAATCGTCGAAAACTGGAGCAAAATCACCGACTTTTCCAGCAACACGGAACACCCCATCGTTGCCCTCGCTGGCTTCCAGAAAGTTGAGCCAAATCTGGCAACACTGCCCGATTAACTCCCGTAAAATCAACACCCTTGTCAGGTCATCAAGCTCTGACAAGGGCTTATCCCCCCTGCTACTCCATCAACATAATTAGGAGCAGCACCCACACTATTCACTAGCGGCGTATTGTCGACAGGAGCAGTTTGAAAAGGAACAAATCAACACTGGGAACAAGTACGGAATGAAGTCGACTCGCACACGCCTTGATCGTTTTATGAGTCGACACCTCGGTATTAAGCGCCAAAAAATTCGACTCTTATTAGCCCAGGGACGGATTCTCGTCGATGGTTGTGTCGCCAGAGATGCACAGCAAACTGTTCATCAATTTTCTCACATTATATTCGATGAACAAGTGCTACAAGACCATAAGCCCTGCTATGTAATGATGAATAAGCCTAAAGGCGTCGTCAGTGCCACCAAAGACCAACGCCATAAAACCGTGATCGACTTACTGAAAAGAAAAGACCGCTACAAACTACACATTGCAGGACGCCTGGACTTCAACTCAACGGGCTTAATCTTACTAAGCAATGATGGTCGCTGGTCCAGGGAGCTGTCAATACCTGAAAATAAAATCTATAAGTGCTACCGAATTGAAGTAGAAAACCCCCTTGATGAAAGCTATATTCGCGCCTTTTCTCAAGGCATATATTTTAATTACGAGGGTATCACTACCAGGCCAGCAGTACTCAATATTATAAGCAGTCATGTTTGCGAGGTCAGCTTAACCGAGGGCCGCTACCATCAAATCAAAAGAATGTTTGGCCACTTTCAAAATGCGGTACTAGAACTACACCGACAATCTGTTGGCAACTTAATTCTAGATCAGAACTTGTTACCGGGACAAAGCCGAGAACTCAGCAAAAGTGAAATCAATAATATTTGTAATATCGAAGGGAACGTCAATTAAAGATTGGCTAAAACCTGATTCGAAAACACTTATTTCACAATATAATTCACCAGCATGATCAATGAGAAAATCACGAGTAAAAAGTAAATTACCGCGACGGCAAAGACATGCACGCCGTTAGCACACTCAAAATCAACCTGCCTATTCTTAGACGGCCTTACGCCTATGTGGCCGCACAGAACAATCAGAACTGTTTTCCAGAACCCATAGGCTTTGGGCTGCTCTTTCTTTAGGCTGGGCTTGTCCGCCAAATGGAGTCCCTTTTTAGCAAACTGTAATATAAAAGGAAGGAGGCCGATGTAAGAAGTGCTCATTCAGCACTCTATTTAAAGAGTACTTCTTAACCGGATACTACGGAAATATGAGATTCAGTAAGCAGAGCTTGTGGAAGGACATGTAAAAATACAGACTCATAACAGCACAGCGCGCTCCCTTTAAAAGCGGAGCACGATGAGCCTTAGATTTCACGAATATCAGAAAGAAATTCTTCGATAGTCGCTTTAAGCTCCTGGCTGTCCTCAGCGATACTCTGAGTAGAAACTTGTACCTGTTCCGATGAACGAAGTACTGTTGCAGCCCCTCCCTGCACCTGAGTAATTTGACTACTCGCATCAGCAGTACCAGTAGCAACCTGTTGAATATTCTGCGAAATTTCCTGAGTTGCCAAAGCCTGTTGCTCCACAGCACCAGTAACATTAAGCGCAACCTCAGAGTTTTTCTTTAAAGCATCGCGAGTTTTATCTACGGAAACCACAACATTCCCACTAATTTCCTGTAAGCGCTTTATATGCTCCGAGATATCATTAGTTGCCGATGAAGTCTGGTTAGATAATTCTTTCACTTCCGACGCTACAACCGCAAAGCCCTTACCTGCATCGCCAGCACGCGCCGCTTCAATCGTTGCATTAAGCGCTAGTAAGTTAGTCTGCTCAGCGATCTCATTAATTAAATCAATCACATTACCAATGTTTTGAGATGAACTTTGTAACTCAATAGCAATTTGCGCTGTTGAGTCAATAGTGTCCATCGCTTGACCCGTAATCTGAGAAGAATGGTTCATCTGTTCGTTAATACCTGCCACCGTTGAGGCCATTTCTTCACTCGCAGCAGCCACTGTTTGTACATTTTGCGACGCTTCAGAGGCACCTGAAGCGGCGGCAACACTTTGTGTTTCTGTTTGTTTAGCCGTATCAGACAAGGTGACTGCAGCTTTCTCCATCTCGGTAATGGCAGTATTGAAAGAAGCCATTTTTTCAATAATACTTTGATCAAAGTCGGCAATTCTTGACTCAAGCTTCTCAGCTCTCGCCTCTCTGCCGCGGGCCGTTTCAAGCTCTCGCTCCTGCTCAGCTTGTTTTGCCTTATCAGACGCTATTCGTTGCTCTTCATCTCGCTGACGCTGTTTAAGCTCGGCTTCCTTCGCTTCTTCCTCAAGACGTAAGCGCTCTATTCGGCCTTGCTTGAAATTGTCGACAGCACTGGCCATCTGACCAACTTCAGAACCATAACCCAGGCAAGGGACTTCTATATTCATATCACCATCGGCCAAGCTCAACATAGCCTCATTCATCAACCCTAGTGGCTTGGAAATACTCCTGGAAACTATAAAAACAACAACCGTTAGTAGGGCAACGATCACTGCTACAACACCAAAAACCAGCACCTTGAAAAAGGCAGATGATGCTTTTTCACTCGCATCAGAGACAATATCTGCCGTCACAATATTTTCAACAGACTTAATAAGATTAATTTTACGCGTCGACATTTCATACCACTCGTAACCGCTATAACCCGAGCCAGTCATGTCACCACCTTCCATATCTGAAATGAAAATACGTACATCCTCTGCATCAACAATGGCATCACCTGTAACAGTCTCATTATATGCAGCCATATTTTCAGTTGTGGCACTACTTTTATAAACAGTCAAATATGTATCTTGAGCGCCTTTTAAGCGAAGAAATTCAGAATACGCTTCAGGGGTAAAAAGACCATCAGAAAAAGCAGTAACAACAAGAGATCGCTCATTTGCTGTCATTTCTTTCACTTTTAACAAGGTTGATAACGACGAAAGCTTAGCGCTCATTTCTGCACTTGATGCCAGGCCCAACATCTGATCAACCAATGTAGCTAGCTCACCTTCTATAATTGCAAAACGTACGGACACGTCATCAGCAAGTGGCACCAATGGAGGCAAAACATTTCTCTCAACATAGGTTAGTGATGCCCGCCTATCCACTTCTCGTTTGAATGTTCGGAAATCAATCTTTAGAATGAAGTCCCGCGTTTCTTTTATTTCACCAAAAGCATCAACCGCCTTGTTTGCCGCTGCAACAAAAGCCTCTCCATAAGTACTTAAATCATCGCTCAACACAGCTTTAAGACTTTCAACAGATTCATCTGTAATCGCCCATTGAGCCTTAAGATACTTTACCGATTCATCAGAGCGTTCTTCACCAACAAACAGTGCACTAAGGCCTCTTTCCTTTTGGGTTTCGTGCAATGTGTTACCGACTAGCTTGGAAATTTCAGCAAGCCGTTCAATCTGCACATTCTGCTGGTAATCCTGGTAGGCACCAAAAGAGGTAAATATTAAAAAGGCTACCAACGCCAGAATAGGCCCAAACGCAAGCCCTCCAATACGGCCCGCCAAGCTATAACGGTTTAGAAACTCTTCAGCCCCTGTTCCAAAGATTTTTTTTAGAAATTCAATCATAGCTGTAACACTCCGAACACTTTTATTTTATAAGGTAGCATCATCCGTGACCTGTTTACTTACTCAGATTTTATTTTCAACTGCCAAAATGCGTTGCTACTAAGCTGCAGGGACAATAAAGCCGACTTTACCGGACCCATAACGTGGGACTTCCACATCAAAAAATACCTGTTTATCAATATTTCCCAACAAACCTGAAACACTATCTGGTTGCGCTTCACTGGCAGGGTGTAATGTTGCGAACCTTAAGTGGCCACCACCACGCAACATGAAAAGTCTGGATACAATATTCATAACCTCTTTAAGATTACCAACCATCATATCTTCAAGCTTCCCACTTTTTATAACATCAGCGGCAACTGGCGGTGGCAGCATCGTCATCGAACTACCCATGTAAGCTGCAAACGCCAGGTCACACACGACCAAAGTCACGGGGGCATCACTATCATCTAGATACAAACCAAAGAATAGATCACTGTTATCTAATGCTACCGGATCGCAATCTTTCACATCCAGGTTAGTAAAAAGCATACCCAGCATATCTTTCAATTCTGCCTTTGACGGCGTACTAAAACTCACAAGCAACCCCTTATTATAAATTTTCTAGAAGAATGATTTTAATGCATCAAAAACAGATTCTTTGGTAAATGGCTTTGAAATTAGAAACTTAGCTCCCAGACCCTCCGCTTTCGCACGCATCTCATCCGACGATTCTGTGGTGACAAAACCAAAGTCCACAGTGATGCCTTCATCATTGAGAGCTGTCAGCAGTTCAATTCCTGACATATTTGGCATATTCCAATCACACAAGACCAGATCGGGCGAGTCTGATTTGATTTTATCAAGACCTAACTGCCCATCTGCAGCTTCTATAAAGTCCGCACTAAAACCAGCAGCTTTAACCATTTTTTTAACAATCATTCGCATAGCGACGCTGTCATCAACAACAAGAACTTTCATCTACCAACTCCGTAATCACTTAAAACAATACAAGCTAATGAGTCCATATTACCGATAACACCCCGGAAAAAAGTCCGAGCCCATCTCAGTTTTGGCATTAACTTACCTTTTCGTAATACACTGAACCCTTATCACTTTTCTTGACAAAATTTCCAGACTGATCATTGATAAATTCAGTAGCACCTATCACCAACACCCCCCCTGGCAACAACATATCGGCCAAGTTATCAAATAATAAAGACCGATCTTTCACCCCAAAATAATTAACAACATTTCGACAAAAAATAATATTGTATCTTGCCGTCATACCTACGGGCTTTAATATATTCTGCTTGCTAAACGAAACTATTGAACGCAACTCCGGCCTCACCTGATAACGACCCTCGACGCAATCAAAATAACTATGTATTTTCTCTTCCGACAAGCCTCTCTCAACTTCAAATTTCGAATATTCACCCTTACTAGCGGCAGTAATAATGTCATCCGAAATATCAAATGCCTGAATCTGCACACGAAATTTAGTCAGATCAAAAAGGATTTCCTTCAGGACCATTGCAATACTATAAGCCTCCTGACCACTGGAGCACGCTGCACTGGCAATTCTAACGACAGCATTCTGATCGTTACCCAGCAAGTCTGGAATAAGCCTGTATTTCAATAGATTGAATGGGTGGTCATCTCTGAAAAAATACGTTTCATTTGTCGTAATTGCGCTAATCAGCGCCTGATTTTCGATCGAACTACCAACAGCGACAGATCTCAATAGCTCTGAGTAAGTCATTGAAAACTGTTGCAGAACCGGATCCAACCTCGATTCAAGTAAGTAACGCTTTGATGTGTCCAGGTTGATTCCCGTCTGGAATCTTACATGCTCAATAAACTGACCCAATTCGCCATCAGTCATCACCGCATTGCCATCGCTATCCATTTCGATTAGGTATTAATGCCAATGTACGAAATGACCATACAATTCTGTTAAAAATTTTGATTACCACTCTTGATACTTGCATTTTAGATTCAAAAATCATCACGCTAATGTCCTTTAGAAACTCTACTGAAAGCTAGTGCCTTCTTGATTGTGGTACTTTCACATCCACAACATTATTACAAGCTGGTTTTTATTTCATTATGGCTTGTGGGTAGAATTAAAGCCCCCGTAATAGCTGAGGCCATTTTATCAATGTCTAGTTGCTTATCAACGAGCCCTGCTTCATATGCAACTCTCGGCATCCCATAAACAACACAGCTCTTTTCGTCCTGACCGAGAACAGTCACGCCATGGCTTTTCATCTTCCGCAAACCTTCCCGGCCATCACTGCCCATGCCACTCAAAATAACCCCGAGAGCACGTGACTTATATAATTCAGCCACACTCAAAAAGAAATAATCGACAGAGGGCTTACAGAAATTATCAGGCTCGTCATCAGTAATTTTTATTTCTACTCCAGCACCACTGCGTACCAACTTCATTTGTCGCCCACCTGGTGCTATGTAAGCATGGTTCGGCAATGGCCTGTCTCCATCCTCAGCCTCTTTCACCGAAACTGCACTAATGTCATCAATTGATTTTGCCAACGTTTGAGTAAACAGGGGCGGCATGTGTTGCACAATAAATACCGGAACGTCTAATGGGGCTTGCAAACCAGCAAATAACTTCAATAAAGCTTTGGGTCCACCAGTCGAGCAACCCATAACAACGGCCTTAGGTGGTAAATTCTTACTATATGAAGGCGATAGTTCGGACGCGGATACATTCGACAAACTGGCTTTATTAACTGGCGCATCCGCCAAAGCCGCGCCTTGAAAGTATTGACTACTCTTTGAACGATCTTTCATTGTTACCGCATTCGTCAACGGTGTTGTCAACGCATTGCCCATAGCTTCCAGTTTTTCTACTAGCTGCCGACGAATGTCTTCTTTGGCACCACCCCCGCCTAAACGATTAGGCTTGGTTATAAAATCGTAGGCACCTAACTTCAGCGCATTAATTGCCACTTCTGCTCCGGATTGCGAACATGCACTAACGATAACCAGCTTTGTTTTTAGGTTTTTCGCAGTCGCTGCTTTAATGACATCCATGCCAGACATAACTGGCATTTCCATATCAAGCGTTACCACATCTGGTTTTTCTGAGAGGATTTTTTCTAATGCTTCTTTTCCATCACAAGCCACCCCAATGCACTCAACACCGGGTATTGTTTCCACAATTCCTTTCAAGGCCTGTCGATACATCGCAGAATCATCGACCACTAACAGCCTTAGGTTCACCACTATGCAGCCTCAGTATCCAGGGTATTCTCTAGATCAAGCATCGCCACTAGATCCTCATCGCGCCTAAATAATGCTCGAAAATAGTTACTATCTGCACCATTTACAGTTACGGGCACAGGAAAGAAGTCGTCACTACTGGCAAATACTGAGTCCTCAATTCCATCAACTAACAAGCCGATCAGTTCGTCTCCGAACTCGACTAATACAATATGTACTGCCTTCATCTTCTGATTTGCGGGCAAGTTCATACGCTTACTTAAATCCACAATCGTAACAATGCTACCACGCAGATTAATCACCCCATTAACATAAGAATAGGCAGTGTGGACGGGAGTAATAGTAGGTGATTTGAAAATCTCTCTCACCTCTGTAATTGGCAAGCCAATCGTAATATCGCCAACTCTGAAAACGATAATCTCCGTATCTTCCAAAAACAAATCTTCACTCATCACTTATTCTCCTCAATTTATTCTTATGCGTTAACCGCACGGGGTTTTGCCAGGCGCCGACAAACATCAACCAGTTGCTCACGGTCGAGCTTAATCTGATATTCATCAACCCCTGCATCAAGACCCTTTTGCTCGGCTGTAGCACCAGCCAATGAGGTAACGGCCACCAAAGGCAAGCTGGCGTATTCTGACTTAGCTCTAATCTCTCGAACCATTTCCAAGCCATCCATATTCGGCATCTCAATATCCGTCAATACCATGCTGATTTCTGGGTGGGTTCGCAGTACTTCAAGACCCAACAAACCATCATCGGCCGTTAGCACAACAAAGCCTGCAGCCTCAATTTCCTTCTTCATTTGCGACTGAAAAAACGGAGAATCTTCGACTAATAATATCGTAAGGTCTGTGTCTTCAGGCCCGCCAAGAAGATGCTCAGTCCACTCAGGATCATCCAGCTCAAGGATTCCATAAAGATCCAGAAACTGTAAAATCTCACCATTAACAATCATTGAACCCGCGATACCCGCTCGCTTGTGAGTGCGATTATCAATCGTGTCTTTATAATCGACTATATCCCTGATATCAGAAGCCATTAGGCCAATTTCTTCATTGCCAACGGTATAGACAATCACATAGAACTCGTCAGCACTGACATCTAATGTTTGCGAACTAACAATTCCTTCTAGAGAAATCAGCGGCAAAATCCCACCGCGATAGCTAATAGCTTTACGGTCACCAACATCTTGTAAATCTGACGTAGGGAACCTTTCAATTCTGGCAACCAGTTGCAGGGGCACCGCATACACTTCATCTTCTGCATGTTGAATAATCAAAATGGAGCAAGAATCCACATCGCGACTTTCTTCACTATCGCGTGTGCGCATATCACTTTCGGTCTGCTGTGATTCGCTTGCTCCGCTGAGCTTACGCACACCATCTACATCGAGGATTAGTGCCACCGTTCCATCGCCGAGGATCGTCGCCCCAGAAAATTCATCACTGCCACGAAAATGCATGCCAAGTGGCTTAACAACAATTTCTGCTGATTCATGAAGCTCATCAACACGAATACCGTATTTAAAGGCCCCCGCCGCCACAATGACAATATTGACACTGCTGTCCGCACTCTCTCTACGCTCAAGCCCATGGCGGGCGTTCATTTTCTCTTCGTCTACTTCATTATTTTCTCGACGATCAGCAAGGCGGTCTCGTCTTTCATTATTCAGAGTACCGGTTTCCATATCACGGTAAGTTTGATTAATACCAAAATAATCGCTCAGCTCGATCAAAGGCACCAACTCGCCACGCAAACGCAGCATAGCAACACCACCAACGTGCTGAATTCTGCTTTTGACTTCATCAGGGGCAACCCCGACCATTTCAACTACGTTCACCTGTGGAATGGCGAAGTTTTCAGTACTAATCCCAACCAGCACACTGGGGATAATAGCCAGTGTCAAAGGCAGTTTCACACGTATTGTTGTGCCCTTACCCAAGACTGATTCAATATCAGCAACGCCACCGACTTTAGCCAAGTTTTGACGCACCACATCCATACCGACACCGCGACCGGAAATATCGGTCACTTCTTCTGCCGTGGAAAAGCCCGGCTGAAAGATCAGACGAACGATATCCTTTTCACTCATCCGTGCTATTTCTTCTTCGCTCACCATGCCTTTTTCAATCGCTTTGTTGGCGATTCTTTGAGGGTCGATACCAGCGCCATTATCGCTAACTTCAATAACTACCTGCCCCCCTTCATGGAAAGCATGTAGCCGCAACTGGCCAAAGGGTGGTTTACCCGAAGCTTTACGCTCAGCGGGAGTTTCCAGGCCATGATCAATAGAATTACGTACCAGGTGGGTCAGCGGGTCGCCCAGAGCTTCAATAATTGTTTTATCAAGCTCTACATCTTCACCCAAAATCTCCAGGTTTATCTGCTTACCAAGCTGCCCGGATAAGTCCCGAACGATGCGCCGAAACTTACTAAAAACGATATCGATGGTTTGCATACGCGTCGACATAATCGCACGTTGTAATTGCGAGGTTATGGCATCCACCTTTTTCGCTGCTGGCTGCAATAAAGCAGGATCACCCGTTTCCACGCTCTGTATTAAGGCATTACGGGTTAGAACCAATTCACCGGCCAACTCCATCAGTCGATCGAGGAGTGACAAATGAACACGTATACTTTGATCCCCAGTAGATGTTGCTGCGGCTTTTGCTGGCGTTGCTTGAGCCGCTGGCGCTTGAGGCTTGGCCGCCTCAACAACAGCTTTAGCAGCAGGTTCGATCTTTGGCTCAGGAGTGGACACTTCGGGTTCTTCAGCCGGACTGTTGTCCTCAGCTGATGTAGGCTCAGGCTCTGTAGATACTTCTGCCTCTACCTTTTGCTCTTCACCTGTACTGGCAACCGCATCGTCACTATCGACAGGGGCCGCTTCTTCAGAAGCTGTATCGCCCTTGAGAATGCCATCAAAAACGGCCAAATGATCAGAAATATCATAATCATTCGAGGCCTCAAGATTGTCGACCATACTGGCAACCGTATCGGCACCGGCAAGCAGGGAGGATACGATAAACTTCGTCGTCTCCAGCTCATTCTTGCGAATCAGGTCGAGAAGGTTCTCCATGGAATGCGCAAGGTTTTGCAGGTTGATAAGGTCAAAGAAACCAGCACCACCTTTGATCGTGTGCAAGGTTCTAAATACCCGATTGACAAGATCTTCATCGAGCCCGTCCATTGACTCCATCGCCAGCAGGTCATCTTCAATGCCCCCCAAATGCTCTCTAGACTCCTCTACGAAAAGTTGGAGAACCTCTTCATCCATATCATCCATTTTGCACACCCGTTAGCCCGTTTATTGTTCTGAACAATTTACTTGCGGAGGGCATCTTTTGAATTATCGAGAACTTTGCCCTACCACACGCCAGCAAGACAGATCATAGAAAAACCACCACTGACCGCTGGTTAGCGCAGGCTATCATCAAACACCCTGAAACTAGAGGGCTTGACCCTTATTATTGTTATAGAAAATCGAACTTTGAGAACTGAATATCACTTCTCTAGCGTAAACACGATTTTCAAGTCGACGACATACTCTTTCACTTCACCAGCTTCAACATTCGCTCGCTCTGCAACAATCTCGATGGTCTCAATTCCACGCAAGGTTTGACTCGCCCTGGCGTAACCTTTTTGCAAAGCATCCTGAAAACTGACTGGCGATGCAGCACTTACATTAGACACACTCGATACACTCATCATCAACTCCTATAGGTGTAGAACATCAGGGGGGGCCATATCAAAGTTTAAAAAAGCGCGAACACAATATTCGAATTCGCCATTGGCCAATACAAAGACTTTTTTACTGACTACCTCTACGGTGTGGATACCCCGTAAGGTTTTGTTGGCCCGCTGTAAAAGACACGTAACCGCGCCTTCAAACGATACCATCGAGGTACCAATTAGCTCGTTAGATTTGCCGTGATTCATGGCGACACTCCTCTGATTTTCAGTACGACACCGGTTTAAAAATAGATCCAGGACGGGGCACGCTGTGTAATTTGTAATGCGTCACGCCGTCCAGTTCCTGTGTCGTGACGAAACCCTCATCGAACATGAGGTCAAGATGACCCATCACCTCTGAGATTACCGCATAAAGCTGATCTTCCCAAGCTTTAGGGAAGAGGTATTGACCCACCTCAAAGGGTGTCAACATACCGTGTTGTTCAAGGATCTTCGATATCTTTAACAAACGACGTTCTGTCGAGAGTTTATAGCCGGCAATCAGCTCCCTATGGTCCTGGAATACATCGCCGTGACTCGGATAAATATGGCTTATATCGTAGGGGATTACCTTATCCGCCGACTGATAATATTGGGATAAAGTATGCGTGCGCTCAGCACCCGGTGATGCGGGGAAATCCAGCAGGCACACAGGGGTAATATCAGGTAACAGGTGATCACCGGAAAACATTTGTCGGCTTTCAGCCTGCCAAAAAACAACTTCTTCGGGGCAATGACCGGGAGTATGAATCACCTTCAAATCAAAGCCGTTAATGGGCACCACATCATTATCTTTAAATTCCCGGTCAAGCTTGCAGGGCTTATAAATCTCCCCAATAAATTCACGATAATCATAGGCTTTATCGTACATTTCTGCGCTAAAACCAAAACCCTTTAAAAATGCCTTTTCCTCTTCTATACGCTCTTCTGAAGGTAGAAAGCCCTCTACTGTGGAATGTACATTTTCGTGACCCCATATTTCACAGCCAGAAACATCGCGAATGCGACTGGCCTGACCAAAGTGATCCGTGTGAGCGTGGGTTAATAGCAACAGAGTAATATCTTCAATATCGTAATCGTATTCATTTAAGCCCGCCTGCAGGTATTGCCAGGCTTCATCGGTACCCACGCCGGTATCTATCAGTACCAGCTCATCAGAACCAGGCTCCGGCAGAATAACGTAGCTATTAATATCACCCACACCGAAGGGCGTCGGTGTGGGAATACGAAGAATGCGCCCAAAGCATTTAACGCCCTTGCTTTGTTCAACCACAGTATTCACAACTGACTTTCAGCCACAGTTACAAACTGATCGCAAAGCAAGGTACGCACATCAACCAGGGTATCAACGGCTACTTTCAATGACATCAATATCTCTCACCTCAGCAGCCACTGGCGCTTCGTAGTAGTTGGGAAAATCCTCTTGCACTACCGGACTTTGTGGTGACCAGGTGTAGCAACCATTGAGCATAAAAGGCACTTCACCTTCGTCCCTTTGCCCCCTAGGTACTGGCTCAAGGCCCATCAACTCACGCGCATATTCTGCTGATAAAGTTTGAAAGGTAACGGTCGCTAACGGCCCCAACAACTCGGCCAGGTGAGTACAACCCAGCACACCCCCAACCACCTCACGTACACGCCTATTCCAACCAGGCCCAATTTTAAGCCCAACAATACCCTGAAAATTACTCAGCACATTGGAACAGATATCATAGGGCTGAACATCCATCACCACTTCAATCTCTTTCACCACCAGCTCCCAGTCAATCGTCAGGCGTATCGACATATCATGCACGGGCAGCCCCGAGGCAACTGTACCCCGCCACTTATTGTCATAGGTGTAGGTTTTTTTGTCGACAATGTGCGCTTCGATATCCCACAAGTTGTCATCGCGGTGATAACCCGTTAAATCGATGGTTCGCGTGTGTAAATGCTGTCGAGGCTGGGGTGGCGATAAAGGCATAAGTTGAACGGTTCCAGTTGGTTAAAATTAATAACTACAGTAACAATCAGGGCGTCAGTACCACACGGCCTTTAATTTCACCCGCGTGCAAACGTGCCACGACGTCGTTAATCGCCTCCAGTGGTTGGCGTTCAATATGAGGGGTGATATGCCCCAGCCGGGCCAGCTCAAGTACTTCTTTCAATTCCTGACGGTTACCCCAAATACTGGTCGTCACTTCAACCTCAAGGGGGATATCCCAAAAGGTAAAGGGCAGCGTACCGCCTGCGATACCGACTACAACAATTTTACCGGCAACCGCAATGCTCGCCGCTGCACTTTTCAAGGTGGCATCGGCACCGACAAAATCGATAATGGCATCGGCACCGGCACCATCCGTCGCCGCCTTCACCTCGGCACCGACATCACCGCCGGCGTTGATCACCACATCAGCGCCCAGCTCTTTGGCCATGGCCAATTTTTCGTCGCTGAGATCAATCGCAATCAAACGGGCAGAGGGTGCCAAAGCCTGGGCTATTTGTAGGGCCATGTGACCGAGGCCACCGACACCGATAATTGCCAGGGTACGCCCTGGGGCCAACTTCGATAGTGTTTTTTTAACAGCGCGATAAGGCGTCAACGCAGCATCGGTCAGCGGAGCGGCGACAACGGGATCGAGGCCATTGAGCTTCACCAGGTTGCGCGAGTGCGGCACGTAGAGCTTCTCAGCCCAACCACCATCAACCATAATTCCCGGGTAAATC
>Ga0209081_1000974_pt1 | contig 17171 bp, 12 predicted proteins | sample GOMGulsemesocosm_4_FD_184636 | JGI IMG/M metagenome (GOLD analysis project Ga0209081, IMG submission 184636) | Methane-oxidizing microbial communities from mesocosms in the Gulf of Mexico - GOM15B Gulf of Mexico (SPAdes) (version 2) | ecosystem: Environmental > Aquatic > Marine > Cold seeps... | reverse complement strand
TATCTATTAACACGGCTGTCAATAAAAAAGGCGATCAAATGACCGCCTTTTCATTTAACGTACTCTGTTTCTTAGCCTAAAAACTAGTAAACAAACCGCCGTTAACAGGAATATTCGCCCCTGTAATGTATTCAGCATCACCCGAAGCTAGGAAACCAACGGTGTTTGCAATCTCAACTGGCTTACCCAAACGTTGCATAGGGATTTGAGAGATCAATTCATTACGAATCTCTTCATCAATTTTCATCACCATTTGAGTGGCAACATAACCAGGGCTCACTGAATTAACAGTAATTCCTTTGCGTGCAACTTCTTGAGCTAGAGCCATTGTAAAACCATGCATACCCGCTTTAGCAGCAGAGTAATTTGTTTGCCCAAATTGTCCACGTTGACCATTCACAGAAGAAATATTGATGATACGACCAAATTGTCTAGACAACATGTAGTCTAAAACGCTCTTAGTCATATTAAAAACGCCATCTAAATTCGTAGATAGAACCGCATCCCAGTGTGACTCGTCCATATTTTTCAAGAAACCATCACGGGTAATGCCCGCACAGTTAACTAATACTTGAACAGGGCCTACGTTACCTTCAACACGCTTAACCATCTCACCACATGCTGCAAAATCGGTAACATCTGCTTCTTCTACAAGAAAATCATAACCCGCTTCTTTTTGCTCAGCAATCCATTGATCAGCTTTTTCGATTTCTTTATCAAATGTTGTCGCAACAACTTGATATCCGTTATCCGATAATTTTCTAGAAATCTCAGTACCAATACCACCTAAACCACCCGTTACTAGGGCTACAGAATTACTCATAAATTTAATCTCCAATTATTAAAGCAAAAAGTTCAATTACGAGAAAATAACAAAACTTTTTTTGCTGCGACGCAGTATAGTAAGTTGTAGACTCCACGTCAACACCCCATAAAAAACTTTAATTATCATTGAGTTACAAGAAAGCAAAAAGCAAAAAACCATCAATTCAACACGTAGCAATCGCTTGTTTTCACTAAAACATAAGGTCCAAATAACACATAAAAATCATTATCACCGTATAATAAAAATCAACAAAAATGATAATGAGTCCCCTTGATGCTACTGCTTATTTCACCCGCAAAAACACTCGACTTTGAAACTGATGCTATAACAAAGCAACATTCACAGCCTTATTTTATTGCTGAGTCGACAACGCTTATCGACCAACTAAAAAGCTTATCACCTAGCGATATATCATCGCTAATGAGTATTAGTGAGAAACTGGGGACGCTTAACAGCAACCGATTTATACAATGGCAGCGACCTTTCACCACCGATAATAGTAAACAAGCTTTACTCGCTTTTAAAGGCGATGTCTATGAAGGCATTAACGCTAAGACCTTTTCAAATGATGATTTAAGCTGGGCAAACCAACACTTAAGAATTTTATCTGGTTTATATGGTTTATTAAAACCGTTAGACTTAATTCAACCTTATCGCTTAGAAATGGGAACGCGCTTTGCAAATGAAGCGGGGAAAAACTTATACGAGTTTTGGGGTGAAAAAATAACCCATAAACTCAATGAAGAACTATTATCTCAGCAAAGCCATAACGTTATAAACTTAGCCTCTAACGAATACTTTAAATCCGTTAAACCAAAGCTACTCAATGCTGAGATCATCACCCCTGTATTTAAGGACTGGAAAAACGACAAATACAAAATCATCAGCTTTTACGCAAAAAAAGCACGCGGCATGATGAGCGCCTATATTATTAAAAATCGCATTCAAGACCCTGTAAAAATCAAACAGTTCGACAGCGCCGGTTACGCTTTTTCTGCGGAGCAATCAACACAAAACAACTGGGTATTCCTTAGAAAACAGAGCACTTAGAATCTGTTTAGGTGAAAAAGGGTCGGCTCGACAAGCAACCGACTCTATATCAACGATTAATCTGTCAGTAAAATAACCCGAATAGCGTCCAACTTAAAGCTGGCTCGCTCAAGATAAGACTGTAAATCACTCATTCTTTCTTTTTGCTGTGAAATTTCAGAGTCACGAATACTAGGGTTTACCTTAGACAAAGCGATTAAGCGTTCTAAACTCAGCGATTCTTGCTGCTGCATCTGTTCAATACTCTCAGTCACCAAGCTTTTCTGTGGTTCAACCACGAGATCTTCAGCCTTAGTGATTAAGCCTTTAATCACTTCTTTGCCGTGTTCAATAATATTATGCGCCACCCCTTTTTTCACAAAGGATAAGCGTGTCGCAATGTGTTCAGGCTTCAGTAGCTTAGTCATATCCAAGCCGTTACTTCCCACCACAATTCGCTGCATGGTTTTAGGCAAATAGCGGTGCAGTTGCAACCGTTTTGGCGCAGGGCAATGGGTAGTAAAAATAGCTTCTAAAATCAACGTTCCTGCAGGTACCGGCGGTAATGCCATGGTACAGAATGTTGAGTTACCAAACTCGGTATTGATAATCTGCTCCATCGCACCGGTTACTATCGGGTGCTCCCAACTTAGAAAATGGAAATCCTCTCGCGATAAAGCAATTTTTCTATTATAAGTGGCCGTTAAGCCATCCTCTGTTAATCCAGGAAAACTATCATTCTGCATATGCCCTGTGGGTTTTAAGACAATGCTATCCTCACTATGGTGCTGCTGTTCAACACCGAAACACTCAAAGACTTTCTCCATATAATCAGAGAGTTCTAAATGACTAGAAGACAGACTAATTTCATCGACAATAGCCTGAGCCTCATCTTTACGGCAAGAATTAAGCTCTAACATGAGGTCACGACCATCGTGCATATCTTGAATGCTTTTATCCATGAGTTGCCGGGTTTCATTGATTACCGACGTCAACTGAGACTCGGCATTCTCTTCCAGTAATACCGCTTTTAATGCTGACTTCACCTCAGCATAAACATGGTGCCCCGTTGCGCACACATGGTCAAAGGCATGAAGCCCTTCGTCATACCAGCGCATCAGTTTCTCTTGCGCAGAACCTGCCATATACGGCACATGAATATGCACCGTACCCGTTTGCCCGATACGATCCAAGCGACCAATACGCTGTTCTAGCAAATCAGGATTTAGCGGCAAATCAAACAACACTAAGTGATGAGCAAACTGGAAGTTTCGGCCTTCACTACCAATTTCAGAACAAACTAAAATTTGTGCGCCATCGTCCATATCAGCAAAATAAGCCGCGCCTCTATCACGTTCAATAAGACTCATTCCTTCATGGAAAACAGAGGACTTAAAAACCGTTTCCATTTTCAACATATCGTGTAAGTCTTGCGCTGTTGCCTGCTGAGCACAGATCAGTAGTACTTTCTCTGACTTATGTTCTTCTAACCAATTGAGCAGCCACTTCACTCTAGGATCAAAAATCATCCAGCTAAAGCCTAAAACCTCTTCCGGCAGCAATGCCTGCATTAATGCTTCATCAGAGCTTAGCAACAACTCGTCTTCTTCCTCATCATCTTGAGGTAACTCAGGCAATTCGTAAGCGTGTAACTGCCGCGATGAAAACACATCAATATTGTCACGCGTGTTTCTAAACAACACCCGCCCTGTTCCATGACGATCAAGCAATGCATCAATGAGATTCTGTAATAACAAACCATCTGCTGACAGCGCTTCTGCCCCTAATAAATCGCTTAACTGCGCAACTAACGGAGCATTGCTTAGCACCTCATCTAATGATTTATCAAGCAGTTGCTTAATCAGCACATTAATTTTTTGGTAACCTGCTTGCTCATCACGAAACGCGGCTAAATCGTAGTAGCGATCAGGGTCTAGCAAACGTAATCGAGCAAAATGACTGGTTACTCCAAGTTGCTCGGGCGTTGCGGTTAATAATAACAAGCCGGGGATACGTTGAGCTAACTCATCAATACAGCGGTATTCATCACTCACCTTATCTTCATTCCAAAAGAGGTGGTGCGCCTCATCGACAATCATTAAATCCCAGCCCGCTGCTACCGCTAATGCATGATAGTGGCTTTGCTTCGTCAAAAAGGATAAAGAGCACAGCACCAGTTGCGCCGATTCAAAAGGGTTAGCATCTCCCTCTTCACGAATCGCATCACAACGTTCATGATCCATAATGGTAAAGGACAAGTTAAAGCGCCTGAGCAACTCAACGAGCCATTGATGAATTAAGGTATCCGGTACAATAATCAACACGCGTTCAATAGACCCAGTTAATAACTGCTGGTGCAAAATTAAACCCGCTTCAATGGTTTTCCCCAAACCCACTTCATCAGCCAATAAAACTCTTGGGTTGCTCCGCTGAGTAACACGGTTAGCAATGTAAAATTGGTGAGGTAATAACTGAACACGCGGACCAGACAACCCAAAACTTGAGAATTGATCCAACTTACGTTGAAACTCTAGTGTTTTGATGCGTAAGTCAAAGGTTTTATTCTTATCAATTTGCCCTGTAAACAAACGACTCTGTGGCTTATTAAACGCACCAACACTGTCCAAATCCATTTCGTGTAAAACAACTTGCTCGCCCTGCTCGTTAAGACACAGGTAAATCATGCAGTTATTATGCTCTTGAGTTTGTTCAACACTCAGGCTAATGCCGTTATCGTGGCGAACTTTGTCACCCACGTTATATAAAACTCGACTTAGAGGCGCATTATCGAGTGCATAAACTCGGGTTTCTTCAACCGCTGGGAAAAACAAGGTGACATGCCGGCCTTCAACCACATCGACTGTCCCTAAACCAAGCTCGGTTTCGGAATGACTAATCCAACGCTGTCCCTGAAAAAAAACTGGCTGACTCATCAAATTATTACTCCAACGCTTGGTTTAAAAGGCGTGGATCATAAGAGGTATGACCCACGCTGGCAATCATAAAATTCACCATTTGATAATTCTTTATCAGAAATGGTGCTTGGACAAAAACATTCTTACTAAGCCGTGCCTAATAAAACGCAGTAAGCACCTGACTCAGGAGCCTATTTCCTACCTAACTAAAACTGCTTAACATCTAACTCACGCGTTAAACGAATTTGCGCCGCAATTTCTTCAATCGAAATGGACGTAACATTGAGAAACGGAATATTGGCCATATGAAATAACTCTTCCACTTGGGATACTTCACGCTGACACGTTCTTAATGAGGCATAAGGGCTACCTGGTCTACGCTCTTCTCTAATACGGCTTAACTGGTCGGCACCAATGGTTAAGCCAAAAAGCTTCTTCTTATAGGGCTTAAGTGCTTTAGGTAGCATTGAATTTTCCAAGTCTGCATCAGTAATCGGGAAGTTAGCGGTAAAAATACCGTATTGCAGCGCTAAGAATAAAGAGGTGGGGGTTTTCCCTGTTCGAGACACCCCAACCAAAATAACATCGGCTTGGTCGTAATGATCTAAACGTGCACCATCGTCATTCACCAGCGCATAATTCACCGCTCGAATACGTGATTCATAGGAGTTCTTATCCACTAAACCATGACTTTTACCCGCAATATGGGATGACTCTTGGCGCAAATCATCTTCCATTCGGGAAATATAGTCATTAAACAGATCGTAAAAAATACAATTACTCTCTGCGACAATCTCACGTAAATTATCATTCGTGAAGGTGCTAAAAACGATAGGCCGCCCTTCATTCACCGTATAAGAGCTGTTAATTCTATCGCGCACTGACGCTGCTTTTGCCTCAGTATCAATAAAAGGGATAACGTGTCGCTCACGCTCAACCCCTTCAAACTGGGTTAACAGACTGTTACCAAGCGTTTCAGCCGTGATCGCGGTTCTATCCGATATAAAAAAGATTATTCTGTTTTTCATTTAAGCTATATTTTTTGTTAAAATATCAAATTATTTTTCTAAATTTTAAACTATTCAGAGGACTCTAAGTTGAAAGAATACATCGTTTGGCTCGACTCAACAGGTATGGATGACGTGGAACATGTTGGCGGCAAGAATGCTTCCTTAGGTGAAATGATCAGTAATTTGGCATCACTAGGTGTTGATGTACCCGGCGGATTTGCCACAACAGCCTCTGCATTTAGGGACTTTTTATCACAAAGTGGTATTGATGACCGCATCAACGAAAAGCTAATTAAACTTGATGTTGATGACGTCAACGCCCTAGCGGCTGCGGGTAAAGAAATTAGACAATGGGTTATCGACACCCCTTTCCAACCTGAGCTAACTTCTGCCATTGAAGCGGCTTATGCAAAAATGCAAGCCGATGCCAAGAGTGAATTCTCTGTTGCTGTGCGCTCATCAGCGACTGCCGAAGATTTACCCGATGCATCGTTTGCTGGTCAACAAGAAACTTTCTTAAATGTTGATGGCATTGACAACGTGATGCACTCCATTAAAGAAGTGTTTGCGTCTTTATTTAATGACCGTGCTATCTCATACCGTGTACACCAAGGCTTTGAGCACCGTGGCGTTGCACTTTCTGCAGGCATTCAACGCATGGTTCGTAGTGACATTAGTGCTTCTGGTGTGCTGTTTACCTTAGATACCGAGTCAGGCTTCCGTGATGCCGTCTTTATTACCTCAAGCTACGGCCTCGGTGAAATGGTGGTTCAAGGTGCAGTAAACCCCGATGAATTTTATGTACATAAGCCAACACTCGAAGCTGGCAGACCTGCCATTTTACGTCGTAACCTTGGCAGCAAAATGATCCAGATGGTTTACAACGACGATGTTGATGCTAAAGAACCTGTAAAAATCATTGATACTGACCCAGCGACTCGCCTTGTTTATTCATTAACTGATGCTGAAGTTGAAAAGTTATCAGAAATTGCCATCACTATTGAAAAACACTATCAGCGTCCAATGGATATTGAATGGGCAAAAGATGGCTTAGATGGCCAGTTATATATCGTACAAGCGCGCCCAGAAACTGTTCAAAGCCGTGCTGGTAAAGAAATTGAGCGCTACGCACTCAGCCAAACCTCCAAAGTATTAGTTGAAGGCCGCAGTATTGGGCAAAAAATTGGTGCCGGCCCTGCTCGCGTCATCAGCAGTATTGCGCAAATGGATCAGGTTAAAGAAGGTGATGTACTGGTTACCGATATGACGGACCCTGACTGGGAGCCAATTATGAAACGTGCTTCAGCCATTGTTACCAACCGAGGCGGAAGAACCTGCCATGCTGCTATTATTGCGCGTGAACTAGGCATTCCTGCCGTTGTAGGTTGTGGTGATGCGACCGATCATATTTCAGCTGGTACAGAAATTACCGTTTCATGCGCTGAAGGTGATACTGGGTTTATTTATGAAGGCATTCTTGATTTTGAAATCAAAAAAATCAACCTTGATTCAATGCCTGAAATTCCGGTAAAAATCATGATGAACGTGGGTAACCCCGACCGTGCATTTGACTTTGCATCATTACCACACGAAGGTGTTGGTTTGGCACGTCTTGAATTTATCATCAACCGAATGATTGGTATTCACCCTAAAGCACTATTGGACTTTGATAAATTACCGGCTGATTTAAAAGAAACAATCAATAAGCGCATTTCTTGCTACAAAAGCCCAAAGGACTACTACATTCAACGCTTGGTAGAAGGAATCTCTACGATTGCCGCTGCATTCTCACCAAAGAATGTAATTGTTCGTATGTCTGATTTCAAATCTAACGAATATGCCAATTTAATTGGTGGCGACCGCTACGAGCCTGAAGAAGAAAACCCAATGATTGGTTTCCGCGGTGCATCTCGTTATATTTCTGATTCATTCCGTGAATGCTTCGATATGGAGTGTGAAGCCCTAAAATATGTTCGTGACAAAATGGGTTTAAGCAACGTATCGATCATGATTCCATTTGTTAGAACATTAGATGAAGCTCGCCAAGTAACCGAGCTACTGAAAGAAAATGGTATTGAGCGTGGTAAAAATGGTTTGAAGCTCATTATGATGTGCGAATTACCGTCTAATGCGCTAATGGCTGATGAGTTCTTAGAGTATTTCGATGGCTTCTCAATCGGTTCTAACGATTTAACCCAGTTAACGCTCGGTTTAGACCGTGACTCAGCATTGATTGCCCACTTATTTGATGAGCGCGATCCAGCGATTAAAAAATTACTCTCTATGGCGATTCAAGCATGTCGTAAACAAGGAAAATATATTGGCATTTGTGGTCAAGGCCCATCTGACCATCCAGACTTAGCCAAATGGTTAATGGAGGAAGGTATTGAAAGTGTCTCTCTTAACCCAGACACGGTGATTGAAACGTGGATGTTTATGGCTGGCCAAAAAATCGAAGGATAATTAAATGACAATTACAACATTCAACCCGCCTGTACGTACTTTAATGGGCCCCGGCCCATCTGACGTACACCCGCGTGTACTGTCTGCTTTAGCACGCCCAACCATCGGTCACCTTGATCCAAGTTTTGGCCGCATGATGGACGAAGTTAAAAGCATGCTGCAATATGCCTTCCAAACCAAAAATGAGCTCACTTTTCCAGTCTCTGCTCCAGGTTCTGCGGGCATGGAAACCTGTTTCGCTAATTTATTAGAACCGGGTGATACCGTCATCGTTTGCCAAAACGGTGTCTTCGGTATGCGCATGCAGGAAAACGTTGAGCGCTGTGGCGCTAAAGCCATTATCGTGCAAGATGATTGGGGACAACCTGTTGACCCTCAAAAAGTTGAAGACGCTTTAAGGGACAACCCTGAAGCGAGTCTACTGGCTTTTGTACACGCTGAAACGTCTACCGGTGCATTATCCGATGCTGAAACATTGTGTGCATTAGCACATAAGTACGATTGCCTATCACTCGTTGATGCGGTTACTTCATTAGGCGGTTCTGAATTACGCGTGGATGATTGGGGCATTGATGCCATTTATTCCGGCACACAAAAATGCTTATCATGTGTACCAGGCTTATCACCTGTTAGCTTTAGCGAACGTGCACAGCAACGTATTAAACAGCGTAAACAAAAAGTTCAAAGCTGGTTTTTAGACTTGAACTTAGTCATGGGTTATTGGGGCAGCGATGGCGGACGTTCTTACCACCATACGGCTCCCGTCAACAGTTTATACGCACTGCACGAATCCTTATTAATGTTACAAGAAGAAGGGCTTGAAAACTCATGGAAGCGCCATTCAAATCTTCATAATGCATTAAAAGCAGGTATGGAAGCCATGGGCCTTAGCCTCATCGTTCCTGAAGAATCTAGATTACCTCAACTCAATGCCGTAACAATTCCTGAAGGCGTAGACGAAGCCGTTGTTAGGAAACGTCTATTAGAAGAATATAGCCTTGAAATTGGTGCGGGACTAGGCTCTTTAGCAGGCAAGGTATGGCGAATTGGTTTAATGGGCCAATCAGCAACACCGAGTAACGTGATGTTTTGCTTAGCGGCTCTTGAGTCGATATTAAGCGATATGGGCGCAAATATTAGCACTGGCGTTGCCCTCCCCGCTGCACAAAAACTCTCCTTCTAATTAACGAGCATTATGATGAAAGATAAACTCTTTATTATTCTTCAGTATATTCTACCGCAGCATGCCTTATCCGCTGTTATGCATCGGGTAGCGCGCTGTACTAAGCCGTGGTTTAAACACTTTTTAATCACGCGTTTTATACAGTTCTTTCAAGTTAATATGGCTGAGGCAAACGAGTCTAACCCCGGAGAATATGAGAGTTTTAATGCCTTCTTTACTCGCCGTTTAAGTGACCATGCTCGAACCTTAGAGACTGACCCCAGTAATATAGCCAGCCCTGTTGATGGCTGCATCAGCCAGATCGGTGACATTCAGAATGGGCAGCTTTTTCAAGCCAAAGGTAAGCACTTTAATCTATCCGCGTTGTTAGGGGCAGATGCTAAAACCAGTGATTTTGAAGATGGCTTATTTACCACCATTTATTTATCACCCAAGGACTATCACCGCATTCATTTTCCTACCGATGGAACGTTAACAAAAATGCTGCATATCCCGGGTGATTTATTTAGTGTAAACCCAACCACCGCTGAAAATATCGACGAGCTATTCGCTAGAAATGAACGAGTTGTTGCCTTTTTTGATACGCCCGCAGGGCCCATGGCAATGGTGATGGTTGGTGCTATTTTTGTTTCCAGCATTGAGACAGTTTGGCATGGCGAAGTGACTCCACCTCGTCATAACCAAGTACGCAGCTGGACTTATAAACCTGAACAACACACCTTCAATAAAAACGATGAAATGGCGCGCTTTAACATGGGCTCAACCATCGTCTTGTTATACGGCAAAGAAAATATCACTTGGGCTGAAGAACTTGCCGCAGGGCAAACTGTTCGTCATGGGCAAGTTATTGGCTCGATAACCTAGTTCAAGATGCTTAGCCAATCAAAATCCCCATGGTTTTATGCTTGGCTAAGCACTTTTTTTGCTGTTCTAACATGGTCAGCGATTGAGCCTAAAGATGGTTTAACTTGGTTTTTAGAGGTTGCTCCCGCTATTATTGGTCTACTCATTCTTGCGTATACTTACCGCTCATTTCCCTTAACTCCACTCAGCTATGCCTTAACCCTAGTTCACTGCCTGATATTAATGGTTGGTGGTCACTACACCTACGCTGAAGTTCCACTATTTAACGACATTGCCCAATTATTAGGTTCAGACAGAAACAACTACGATAAGTTAGGGCATTTGGCGCAAGGTTTTGGTCCCGCTATCATCGCCAGAGAAATTTTTATTCGTTTGCAGGTGATTAATACGCGTCGCTGGATGAACTTTTTAATTATCTGTTTTTGTCTTGGTTTTAGTGCCTTCTATGAATTGATCGAGTGGTGGGTTGCACTCGCTTCTGGCGAAGATGCAGACGCTTTCTTAGGCACTCAAGGCTATATATGGGACACTCAATCCGATATGGCTTTAGCTCTGGTCGGTGCTATCTGCGCCTTATTTTTTTTAGCTAACTACCACGATCACCAATTACGCGCGTTCAACCGGGAAACTTAGCACATCATCAATAGAGTGCGAACCGCTGGTTAGCATTAACAAACGATCTAAACCCAAAGCCACGCCCGCACAATCGGGTAAGCCATGTTCCAAAGCAGCCACTAGGTTTTCATCCATCGGCACCTTTGCAGCCCCTTGCTTTTCTCGCTCAGCTAATTCTTCTTCAAAGCGTTGCTTTTGAATCGCTGAATCACTGAGTTCTTCATAACCATTCGCTAACTCAAGCTGGTTAAAATACACTTCAAAACGTTTAGCAGTTATTGGCTGACTATCGCTCAATTTTGCCAACATCGCCATACACGCTGGGTAATCTGTCACAAAGTACAGTACGTCTTTTTTTAGTTGGGGCTGAATATACTGACTAAACACATAGTCTAAGGCATTCGATAAACTATCCCCACAGATCATCCTCACCTCCGAGTTACCTTGCTCTGTTGCATAAGTGGTTAACTCACTCAGTGATGTTTTATGTGGGTTAATCCCTGTCATATGCTTAAACAAGGTTTCATAAGTAACCGTTATGCTCGCTAAATTTTGATTAAATGCCAAGTTCAGCAACTCCAACATTTCTTGCATTAAGTCCGCGAGGCTAAAGCCCATTCGATACCACTCAAGCAAAGTAAATTCAGGGTTATGAAAGCGACCACTTTCGGCCTGACGAAATGATTTAGCTATTTGATAAATACAGCCAGAACCCGAAGCGATAAGACGCTTCATTGCAAATTCAGGGGATGTCTGTAGGTATAAGGCTTTATGATTCAACTCATTATTAGTAAGCCGTGTTGAAAAACTATCTAAATTCACATCACAGCTTGCCGCCGCCGATAGTAGCGGTGTATCCACTTCCAATACACCACGCTGCGCAAAAAAATCTCTAATCGTTTGATATAAAGCGGCTCGCTGATGCAATAAAGCCGCCGAACAAGTCGGCGGCCATTGATTATTCTTGTGTGTTAACAATCAGCTAGCTCTTTACACGAGCAGAGTATTCACCCGTACGAGTATCAACCTTAATCACTTCACCAATTTGCACAAAAAGAGGCACTCTAACCACCGCGCCCGTTTCAAGGGTAGCAGGCTTTCCACCACCACCTGAGGTATCGCCTTTTAGACCTGGGTCAGTATCAGTAATGGCTAACTCAACAAAATTTGGCGCTGCAACACTCAAAGGAGAACCATTCCATAAGGTAACAACACATTTATCCTGTTCTTTTAACCACTTGGCGGCATCACCCACTGCAATTTTATCACCTGAAACCTGTTCAAATGTTTCATCATCCATAAAGTGCCAGAAGTCACCATCCGCGTACAAGTAAGACATTTCCGTCTCCATCACATCTGCCGCTTCAACGGTTTCACCCGATTTAAAGGTGCGGTCAATCACTCGCCCAGTTTTTAAATTACGGTATTTAACCCGACTAAAAGCAGGGCCTTTACCCGGTCGAACAAATTCATTTTCAACGATCGTACAAGGATCGTTATCCATCATGATTTTTAAACCGCCTTTAAATTCGCTTGTGCTGTATGTTGACATGTCGCTCTCGTTAATAAGTTAATTTGTTTAAAGCATATCGCTTAGCTCACCATTATAATGACTAACATGACGAACGTAGCAAAAAATTCACCCATTCCTAATTGGCAACAAGAACTTAGCTCTGCCTATACCAAGCCAGAAGAGTTATTAAACTACCTAGAACTTCAAGTTGATGACATAAGCCCTTATAACGAAGCGGCAAAAAAATTCCCTTTACTCGTCAGCCACAGCTACGCTCAACGTATAAAAAAAAGGGACTGGAACGACCCATTGCTACGCCAAGTGCTCCCACTGCCTGATGAATTAATATCAAGCCCACGTTATTCAAGCGACCCAGTAGGTGATGGTAAAGCCAGTATATCCCCGGGCCTATTACACAAATATCATGGCCGAGCACTGCTCATTGCAACCGGTGCCTGCGCAATTCATTGCCGCTATTGTTTTCGCCGAGAATTCCCTTATTCCAATAATAGTGCCCACCGTTCACAGCTAGCGAGCATCAAGACTTACCTGCAGAATCATCCAGAAATAACAGAAATAATTCTAAGTGGTGGCGACCCCTTAACGATGAGTGACTCAAAATTCAGTCATTTGTTCAAATTATTATCCGAGATAGAACAAATAGAACGCATTCGGATTCATACACGTTTACCCATCGTGTTACCTAGCCGCATTAATATGGAGCTGTTAACGACGCTAAGTTCATCAACTAAAAAAGTCGTCATGGTTATTCACGCCAACCATGCAAACGAGCTTAACGATGACGTTGCTAATGCTTTAATAGCACTTAAAGAACACCAGGTAATATTGCTTAATCAAACAGTTTTACTAAAAGGCATCAATAACGATATTGCCAGTCTTGAGCAGCTTAGCCTTCGCTTATTTAATGTTCACACCCTGCCATACTACTTGCATGTTCTAGACAAAGTAGCCGGCGCCATGCACTTTGACCAAGAGTCACATAAAAGCTATCAGCTATATGAACAACTTCAACAGCGACTTCCTGGTTATTTAGTCCCTAAACTTGTTCGCGAAGAAAGTGGTAAGCCCTATAAAACACTTTTACACTATTCCTAATCGAATCATTAACGTTTCGTTTATAAAAAGCGCATAATTAGCACCAACATACAAAATGCATGACGTTTTTTTCATGTATCACAAAATCGATAAAAATGAGTATCAATATGGACATAGAGATATACAAATCATTCACGGACAGAGTTAAACTAGACAACATAGACGCCAGCCTAGACTTACCCTTTAAAAGCAACCTAGCCGCTTATCAACAGTGGGAAACAGGGCTACCATTAAATGCCGACACCGCTGCCAGCTCATTAGCATCAGTCAGCCAAGCATTACTCAATACGCAAGTGCCCATCAAAGAAAAACTCACCATCCTTAACGAGGCACAAGGCTGTTTAAATTCACTACTCGCCCGCTGCAAAGAGGCATTATCCGGTGCAAACCTACCTCTACGAAGACAACAGGCAGAACTCAGCAGTAAATTACTCAATATATTAGCTTCATTTAGCCAAGCTTACATCCAAGTAATAAGCCTAACGGATCATCTACAAGCCGATGACATACAGCAAGGCAGTGATAAACCCACCCAAGCACCTGTACAAACTGACGAAGTCATCTTCAAAACAATGGAGTTGCTCGCCAAAGAACAACTTCTCAAATCCCTTGTTTACCAATATCCCGAAGCAAACTTTTGGAATATGGTCAACGCGCTCTACAGTTTGGCAGAAGCACTAAACATACACCAAAAAGAGCAGCTCACATTCGACAAAGGAAGAACCACGAGTATTGAAGCTGAATTCAAGAAGATTCATTTTTTCAATTTAGCGGGCATCAATAGATTCAGACGCGGTGATATTAAAAAAATACACGAGATATTAACCCTCCATGCGGGTGATATAACAATAAGCACAATACCTGGTGATGCGCCAATACTGAGCATTGACCTAGCCTCTTGCTCAGCGGTCGCTTACACCACATCAACTCCCGACAATAACGACACGACTCGTTACCTTGATACCGAGCAACTCGTTATGTTCATGTTAAGCGATGAGGCTATCGCACAGGAGCAGCATGGTGCTATCTCTTTAATTGCAGACAAACCACAGTTAACAAAAAATGTGATTGACCGACTTATCCCTAATTGGGCAACACATCTCAGTCGCCAGTCTGACAGATACACTCAAAGCGAAGACATACTCATCTACCCAGGGTTTGACAGCATTATTAAAGCCCTTGTCCTAATTACTCGACCAGATGCCTATAAAAAGAAAACCACCACAACCAAAGCCGTACCAGAGCCTTTTAGTCTATCCGATGTCACCTTAGTTCCTATTGATAACAACCACCACTCCCATGTTATACATAACGATAGCGTCATCAATACCATGCTCAAAAGAACGGCTGAAAACTCAGCCTCATCAAATAGCATTTGGGCAAAAAAACAATCGAAAAAACCTGGTGAGAAAGGGAGTGAACTAAGCGCTGAAATCAATGATACCAGCTTACATGGCTTACAATTCACGGTCACCGCTGATAACAAACCACTATTGAGAGTCACTGATCTCATTGGCATTCAAACTAAAACAGAAGCACTTCAACTCGCCGTCATCCGCCGAATAAATAGACTAGAGAACGGGGATATTTCTGTGGGTGCTGAAATGATGACACCTAACCTAAAAATCGCCAGTCTCCAACCATTTGATAAAGAGTCTGAAACACAGCCCATCATTTTTTTACAAGGCATTCCAAGCATTAACCAAGCGGATGCCATTATTAGCCCCCGCTTAATAGAAAATAAAAACGTCGACGTTATACTCAAAGTCAACAAACAAATAAGTCAATTTTCAATTGCTGAGACAGTCGAAACAAACCGTATTTTTAGCCATTACACGGTTTTAAAAAAAACAGAAGTAGATTAAGGTAATAACAACCATAACTAAAACACTTACTTTGATGGAAAAACGTAGCCTACTTCTTATTAACTTTTTAACTGATGAGCAACAACAAGTCAGCGCTGCTTTAGGCCGTATCAATCTTGATGTATCCATTCAAGGCCGTTCATTAGAAGAACTACAAAACAATAATACAAACCTAGCTAACATTAACCTTATCCTATTAAATGTTGATGACCACCAAGATTCAAAAAAAAGTATTTTTCAACGGGTTAAAAGTCAGTTTATACACACGCCTATCATCGTCATATCCAATAGCGAGCTAACACACGATGAATATCTACAATATAACCTAAGCAATATTATCGATATTCGCCCACTAGAACCTATTTTTTTAGTCGCAAAATCAATTGCTCGCGAAGTAAAATCACAACAGTGCACCTACTCCGCTCACCTACTCAACTCCCAGTTTAAAAATACAAGCTACCGCTTTGAAGCTTTTTTAAAGCACACTGAAGATGGCGTTGCCTTAATACATGATGGGCAATACTGGTCCTCTAATAAAGCCTATAAGCGCATCTTCAATATCCCCGAGCATGAAGACCTGACAAACACACCCGTGCTTGAGTTCAGTACGGAAACCAGCACTCATAACGAAGACGATAGCCCCCCTCCTCAGTACAACACATCTCTTGAGTCACTCCCCGATGAAACTGTTCTATCCGTCTTAATTCAAACACGTGAGAAAAACTCGTTTGTCACAACTATCTATAAAACACACTGTTTTGTCGATGGGAAATTATGTACTCAAATATTAGTGCATAACCCCGATGCATGGAGTAACGTTAACAAAGGCTTCACCGATTTACGTACCTTTGATTACGAGACGGGGCTATACAATAAGCGCTTCACTATCGAGTACATTGACAAGCAATTAGAACTACAAAAGCCCGCTGGTACCTTGGCTGTTATCCTGATTGATGACTTCCGCCATATTCGCATACAACATGGTGTTGATTACACGGATAAGATTATCCGGTCCATCGCTGAGGTTATCCAGAAATCACTTTCAAATGATGAGATACTCGCCAGATACAGCGATGCAACATTCGCCCTATTTTCAAACCAATCAGATCACACCGCTTTTTTAATCGACTGCCAACGATTACTAACTGAGGTCAATAACACCTTATTCGGCAATGATGCACAATACATTAAGCTCTCCTTAAGTATCGGCGTGGCTTACGTTGATAACCGTGTAAGTAGCTCGCAGCAGTTAATTACTCACGCTGATAAAGCCTGTGATAAAGCATGCTCTCAAGGGGGCAATCAAATCCATGTGTTTGATTCGGTCACAACACCGCTCACCGTTATTGTAGACGAAGAAAAAAACAAACAACTTATTCAGTCTGCTCTGGAGCAAGATCGTTTACACCTGTTATATCAACCGATTGTTGACCTCTCTGAAAAATCGACCGAAAACTATGCTGTATTACTGCGTATCTTAGATGAGAACAACAACCATATTCCACCTGACAACTTCATTTTAACCGCTGAAAAAACCGGGCTTATTAGTAGCTTAGACGAATGGGTTTTAAAAAATACCATCGAGCAAATCAGAGAAGCCTCCCGTCAAGGCCTCCAAAGAAAGTTCTTTATTTCTTTATCCAGCATTACTTACCGAGATAGTAGCTTTATTGAAACGCTCATCAGTTTATTGAAGTTCTACAATATAGACCCGAGCCTACTGGTCTTTCAAATTAACTTTTCAGACGTCTATACAGAGGCCGCCTCTTTAA
>Ga0209081_1000971_pt1 | contig 17204 bp, 23 predicted proteins | sample GOMGulsemesocosm_4_FD_184636 | JGI IMG/M metagenome (GOLD analysis project Ga0209081, IMG submission 184636) | Methane-oxidizing microbial communities from mesocosms in the Gulf of Mexico - GOM15B Gulf of Mexico (SPAdes) (version 2) | ecosystem: Environmental > Aquatic > Marine > Cold seeps... | reverse complement strand
TCATTACTTGGACGTGCATAGAAAGGCAATGGCTAGCAGCTTGGCAAAACATACCTTGGTTTAAAGGCTCTGCACTGATGCTTTTGATTGCTGCTCCTTGGTATATCATTGCCGAAATAGACAGCCCTGGGTTCCTTAATTATTTCTTAGTCGGCGAACACTTTAAACGCTTTGTGGATGCTGGCTGGCATGGTGATTTATATGGTGTTGCGCATAAACACCCGCGTGGAAAAATCTGGTTACTTTGGCTATTTGCCAGCTTTCCATGGTCGTTTATTTTCCTAGGCAGCCTGCTCTCTTGGCCGTGGCGAAAAAACAAACAAGTCACCTTGAAAAATGCCTGCCAAGGCAGTTGGCATAGCTATGTATTACTTTGGGCAATCACACCGATGGTGTTTTTTACCTTGTCCGGCAATATTCTTTATACCTATGTTTTACCTGGCTTACCTGCCTTTGCCATTATGACGACAGAAATGCTTTGCTTACGCTTTGATATTAAGTTTATCAAGCAAAGTAAATGGCATTATGCTGGCATTATTATTCCTGTCGTCGGCATACTCTTTATGTGTCTGTTATGGGCTGCACCAGACAAATTAACTTTTGAGAAAAATCAGCAATATTTAGTCGATATTTATAAAAAGTCAAAATCATCAAAAGACAGCCAATTATTTTATACAGGCGAACGTTTATTCTCGATTGACTTCCATACTCAAGGAAAAGCAGAGCAAATTGATATTAAGACCTCATGGTCTAAAATAACCAATAATGCCACGCAAGACTATTTAATTATGCCCAAAAGTTGGTTAGCCCATTTATCTAATGAACAACGCAAACAGTTCTCTGTGCTGGCAGAATACCGTAAATACGCACTACTCCAAGAACAACAATAAAACCGATGAGCACAGTAAAATCAGAGAAATTATTACACACGTTTCTACGCTACTTGGTTTCTGGTGGTCTAGCGACAGGCGTGCATTTTTCTGTGCTCATTGCGCTCATTGAATATCAACTAACCACTCCGGTACAAGCCACTATGATAGGTGCTGCTTGCGGATTTTTAGTCAATTACCATATTCAATTCCATTGGACTTTTAAAGTGAGTGGTTCACATAAGCGATTTTTCACCCGCTACCTGTTAATTAGCGCGTTGATGTTTGGCTTGAATGCGCAGATTTTTTGGCTAGTGACGATGCCAGAACCACTTGTCTTGCTAGGTAACTTGCCTTACCCAAGTCAAATACCTCAGCCCAAAAACATTGCTTATTGGTATGCGCAAATTATCGCGACAGGGATTGTTTTTTTCTGCAATTTTTTGACCAACCGCTACTTTACCTTCAACCCCATAAAACAGGCAAAACCTGTACAATAATGCTACATATCGACATAAGGTGATCTTTCATGAATCCTGAATCCCTCAGTTTTATCTTTCTTAGCGCATTTTTAATTAACAACTTCGTGCTAGCTATGTTTTTAGGCTTATGCCCTTTTGTTGGCGTTTCTGCAAAACGTGATACTGCCTTCAATATGAGTTTAGCAACCACCTTTGTGATGTTTGTTAGTTCAACCTGCTCTTACGGCATCAACCAAATACTGATGGCATTTGATTTAGAGTTTTTACGCCTAATCAGCTACATCGCTTTAATTGCCTCATCAGTGCAATTAGTAGAAATGGTATTAAAGAAATTTAGCCCTGCATTATTTAGAGCTTTAGGTATTTTTTTGCCGCTAATTACCACAAATTGCGCAATCTTAGGTGTCGCGCTGTTTCAAACGTCTCGTGAATATAATTTTTTACAATCTGTATCCTTTAGTTTGGGGGCTGGAGCGGGGTTTGGTTTAGCGATTGTCTTAATGGCCGGTCTAAGAGAAAAACTGGAACTCTCTAACTTACCTAATATCACTCAAGCTGCCGCTTTAAGTATGATGTTGGCGGGTATTTTATCGCTGACCTTTATGGGCTTTGCTGGTTTAGGTGGAGCTACGGCTTAAAATAATTTTTGGGTGGGCAAAGAATTCTGCTCACCCCAATGAAATTTAAAAAAGGAGCAACTCATGTTAAATTTCCTTATTGCAATGGGCGTCATTTTTGGACTTATGATGGGCTGGATATTCGTGCAACAAGCCGCTAGAAAATATGCTGCCAAGCATCCTGAATTTGGTGCCGCCAAAGAAGAAGGTTTGGGTTGCGGTAAAAACTGCGGCTGTAAAGGCGGTCTATGCGAAAAGTAACGATTTAAATCGGACTAAAAGCCCACTTATCCCAGTGCTTACGGCTTAAACCGTATATATTGCCGATACGGCGAGCCATGCTTCCAAGTAAAGGCCTCGGTATAATAATGCATCAAAGAAAAATAACCAATCAAACCTAAGCTAATCGCCTTTCTGATTTCCATGCCAAAGAAAAACTGAGTGATCGCATTAACCCACTGATCACCATACACCTGTAAAACATAAGTCAAAACAAAAGAGGCTAAAGGTAAAATGATAAAAACATTTAACTTCACCTTCTTCGCCCAGCGATAAATAAAATTCTGCGGATTTTCTCCATGCTTATTCACGTCATGCGTCACATAAAAAACATAAGCAGTGGCATCATGTACTAAGCGCGGAATTAAAATCGCCAAAAAATAATATTCTTGTACGTAAAAGTAAAAACTGCTGATAATCAATAAGGAATTAGCCCAGATAAAGGCTATACCAAAACGCGTTTTCACATAGCGCTGACACAGAATAGTACTAAAAAACAAAGAGACAACCAAGCTCGCGGCAAGCTGCTTAACCCATTCGGCATATTGTGGAGTTAAAGTATCTTTGAGGAAAATCCCAATATAAACGCTAATTCCCGCGGCAACACTCAGCCATAACAACAAATAGAACGCCCAACTGGGTAGCTTATAAATAGCACGTCCGACACCGTGCTGCTGCTTTAAGACATGATAAACCGTCCATGAAGCAACCAAAATATATAAGACATAATAAGAAACTAACTGATTAGCCACAGCAAAAAACACCATAATGGCCAAAGTCATAATGATAATTTTCTTTTGATAAAACTGAAAATAATCTTTATTGCTGGTCATCAGCAAGGTACTGGCAAGAATATGCGGTGTACCAAATAACACCTGAAATAATAGAAAGTGACTGGGGCTACTCGGCAAATATTGCAATAAAGTACCATTTAGCGCGAAGCTATCGGTTAGCTGCAAGATCAAGCATAAAGGGATAATGGCGTATAAAGCTAAAAGCAGCTTAAAAGAAACAGCAAGCGGCGCTTTCGTTTGAGAGTGGGTGCTAGTCATGAAAAACTTAATTATTATTGTTATTGTCCAGTGCTAACGGTACACTGTTTTACCCTAACATTTCAAGCCCTAGCACTATGTCATTTAGCCTTCATCCCACACTAGACAAATGTTGTATCGAACTTGGTCGCTTAGCATTGTGCCAAGTATTACTGATGAATGATAGTCAATTCCCATGGCTAATATTGGTACCGGAACGAGAAAACCTCAAGGAAATACATCAACTTTCTAGTGATGATCAGCAACTATTAATGCGCGAATCGTGTTATGTAGCAGCGAAATTGGCTGAGCACTATCAAGCGGATAAAATGAATATCGCTGCTCTAGGTAATATGGTGCCTCAATTACATATTCATCATGTCGTGAGATACCAAAAAGATAAGGCTTGGCCCGCGCCTATCTGGGGAAAGTTTGATGCCCTGCCCTACACTGAACAAGACTTAGAAATGACAGTAAATCAGCTAAGAGGACTACTTTTCACTTAGAAAAGCCGTCACTCCCGAAGTCCTTTATCGAGCATCCATTGTTTTAACTTAATAGACTCCCGATAAACAAAAGTTAGGAATGTTACAACAAACGACTTAAACCGCTTTGTTCATATTAATCTCCATTCTTTTTATCTCATCAGCGCCATTGACTAAAATATCGTGGTCTTCCTGCAAATGATCATCTGAAATTTTATTCGGATACTCTACGTGCGACAAGATATGTTTAATGCAATTAATGCGCGCTTTTTTCTTGTTATCCGACTTTATAACTGTCCATTCAGCATAAGGGGTATTCGTCGATAACAGCATCGAATACTTAGCAATCGTATATTTATCCCAAAGCCTTTGCGCTTCTTGATCCACAGGAGAAATTTTATATTGCTTTAGAGGATCGGTGATTCTTTTTTCAAAACGTCTGGCTTGCTCTTTTTTACTGACCGAGAAATAAAATTTAATCAAAATAATATCTGAATTCACGATCATTTTTTCAAATTCGGGCGTTTCTCTTAAAAACTCTTTATGCTCCGCCTCAGAACAAAAACCCATCACCGGTTCAACACCTGCGCGGTTATACCAAGAGCGATCAAATAACACAATTTCACCAGCAGAGGGTAAGTTTTGAATATAGCGCTGAAAATACCACTGCGTTCTTTCTGTATCGGAAGGCTTTTCCAAGGCGACGACTTTAGCGCCGCGCGGGTTTAAATGTTCCGTAATGCGTTTGATCGTACCACCTTTTCCAGCGGCATCACGCCCTTCAAAAATCATTAAAACTTTCAAGCCTTCTTCTTTAACGTGATTCTGAAACTTCAGTAATTCAACTTGAAGTCGCTGCAACTCTTGTTCATATTCTATCGTTTCTTTTTTAATCCAGACTTGTACCTTGCCGTCATTTTTACTGCCTATTTTTTTCTCAACACTTTTCTTATTCACTTTTTTAGTCGCCATACACTTCTCCTTGCTACCTCGTTTATCAATCTATTGATTGTAATATAAACAACTTAAAAAGTAAGGATTTTTGGCACTTAGGAATGAGAAGTAAATAATATGCAAATCTTACCTGCTGTAGGAGTGGCTTCTAGCCACCAATATCGCGACTTAAAGTCGCTCCCACAAAATGAGGTAGCCCCAAATTATTTAATGTCTATTCCTAAGCGTTATTTATTCGCGGTTATATATGAATCCATAAATATAGCGACATCCATGAGGATGTCCCCCCATGTGTCAAAATAGTTAATAAAAGCAAGCGGATAATTACTGCACTAAAAATTCCGTAAAAAATAAGTCCCTCATGCCATCGCTATTTTTTGCATGTGTATCTAGGGTTTCTTTAATCACTTTCAACGCCTCTAGCCTCAGTGCTTCCCGCTGTTCCGCTGTCTGTAAATCAGCTGCAGGCTTACCACTAAACAGCATGATCAAACTATGCCGTAATGCAGGCAAATGCTTTTTAACTTTTTCTATGGCCTTACCACCTTCGACCATTAGCTGCACATCTACACGTAAATATTGTTTTGGCTCTGCTAAATTAACCGTAAATTTAGGCGTCATCGCCAAATATTCCACGACCTCTTCAGTAGCCTCATCATCTCCTGCTACAACATAGCTACTAGGTACACACAAAAGACTTAGTAATAAAAAAAAAATACGCACAATAATTCTCCATTTTTGTAAAACGACCCTAGCTTTAAAATTCTAGGGCTTGATTATAAACCGTATAAATAGCTAAAGGCTCGATTGTAACTTACCCTTACAATCGTTGAATCACTTCTTACTAAGAATAGAAATATCATCTACCTCGACCTTACTTTAAAGTATTCACTAATACATCCTGGTAATAGCGTATCCGATCTATATATTTAACCGGCTCAGCACCTCTGGCATAACCATATTTCAGCGTTTTGTAATACTGCTTTTGGCTTAATAAGGGTAGCACTTCTTTCAAATCATGCCAGGTGCTAGGATTTTTACCCAACTGTCTTGCTAACGCGCGAGCATCAAGTAAATGCGCAAAACCGACATTATATGCGGCTAAGGCAAGCCAGACACGATCTACAGTTGCCACATCCTCGGGGATCTTTTTCAGCATTTTATCTAGGTATTTAGCCCCACCTTTAATACTTTGCATAGGATCAATGCGCTTAGTAACGCCCATTTCTTTAGCTGTATTTTGGGTAAGCATCATTAGACCTCTAACCCCCGTAGGGCTCCGTGCTGCTGCATTCCATCCAGACTCTTGGTACGCTTGCGCCGCCAACAAAGTCCAAGGCAACTGATATTGCTCGGCAGCTTTTTTAAAAGCCGTTTCATATTGTGGTAATCGCGTAGTAATGCGCTTTAAGTAAACATGGTTATCATAAAAATCAAAAATATCAGCATAACCATAATAACGTTCATTAATAATATTTAGCGTTGAGTTCTCTTCAATTTGAGCAAACCAGTTAGCGACATACTCTTTAAAATAGCCTACATCTGTTGGTAGTATCCAAGCTAATTCCTGTTCTTCAGAAATCGGAAAAGCGACCATTAAATTAGGGTAATAACGGCGATTAAGCGACATAATATTAGAATCAATCACTGTACAGTCTACCTCTCGCTTTTCCACTTTTTCTAGCACTTGCTCTGTGGATAAATCGTTAGTGACCTGCCATATTAGTTCAGGGTAATTCTCTTTCTGCTCAAGTAAAGTCTCCTGGTAACTGCTCTCGGCGATAACCAGTATGGATTGTCCAAGCAAACCAGCCATATCTTTTGGCATCTTACTATTGCGGTGACAAATCACTTGCTGCTGTATCGTTTTATATCCCGGTGCAAATAGCTGATTCACTTTACGGCTATCTGTTTGCGTTAAGCCAGCCGCGACAATATGCCCCTCTCCTTTGTTAATCGCTGCCATAATCTCTTCAATATTGTCATAGAGTTTATATTCCACTTCAACATTTAAAGAGTCAGCCAAAGCTTTACTTAAATCATACTCAAACCCAGCCGGCTCATCATTAGCATCAAGATAGTAAGTTGTCGGAGCATTACGCGTCAAAACAATTAACTTGCCTTGCTTACGAATATCCTTCATCACCGGATCGCTTTCACCACAAGCACTTAATAAGACAACAGAAGCTATCAACAACAGTAATTTCTTTATCATTCTAAATATCATTTTTATCTATTTTCTCTTGTTAAAATGTCGGCATGTCCGTTAGTAAAAACACCCTCTTTTATAACCCGCCATTTTTAATGTATGCACTCAATATTAAGCTACTATTATCCCTGCAATCGAGAACATTTCCTATTTATTAACCTTGGCTTGCATAAATAAAATAACGAATTTCTTTCCAGGTTTTTCATCTATTAGCAAGCTACCAACATAAACTAACATCAATCCTACTGAGCACTAGCCTGAAAAGTGCAATATCCTGCCGTCAATCACAAAGTTTGTTTATAATATTTAACATTCATCACATCAGTTAGCTTATTAAAATCTACCGTCATAGATTATTTATATTCCTGAGATTACACACGCATCTAAAATGAAAAAACTGCTGCCTATCGGCCCCGTTATGATTGATATTGAGGGCACAAACCTTAGTCAATATGATAAAGAGAAAATTGCTCACCCCAATACAGGGGCGATTATATTATTTGCGCGCAATTACGAAGCCCCAGAGCAAGTTGCCGAATTAAATCAACAAATAAAAGCGGCGAGAAAAGGCCCGGTACTCATTGCCGTTGATCAAGAAGGTGGACGCGTACAACGCTTTCAAAAAGGCTTTACTCGCCTCCCACCTGTCGCCGCTTATGCTGATCAACCAGAATTAACTTGCGATGCAGGCTGGCTAATGGCAGTCGAATTACTGAGTCTCGGAGTTGATTTTAGCTTTGCTCCGGTTTTAGATATTGATTGCGGTGTCAGTGAAATTATTGGTAATCGTTCATTCTCACAAGACACCGAACAAGCCTGCCAATTGACGAGTAACTTTAGAAAAGGCATGCGTAGCGCCGGCATGGCAGCCATTGGTAAACATTTCCCAGGGCATGGCGCAGTCGCGTTGGATTCACATTTAACATTACCTGTTGATGAACGCGATTTTGACAGTATTTATAATAAAGATATTCTCCCGTTTAAACAGCTGATTAGCGAAGGTTTAGAAGGCATTATGCCGGCTCACGTTGTGTATCCAACCGTTGATGAACTACCCGCAGGATTCTCAACTATTTGGATAAGAGAAATCTTGCGTAAACAATTAGGCTTTAATGGTACCGTCTTCAGTGATGACTTAAGTATGGAAGGTGCAGCAGCCGTCGGCGATTTTCCTGAGCGCGCAAAACTTGCACGCCAAGCAGGCTGCGATATGATTTTAGTCTGTAATAATCCAATTGCTGCGGAGCAGGTTTTAGATGCCACACCGATAGAATACATTCCGCTGCGCGAACAACGCTTATTAGCAATGCTTGGAAAATCAGATTTAGCGCAACAAGCACTTAAAAACAACTTAAAATGGCAAACCATCAGCCAACAAATCACTAAACTGGCAGAATCTTATGCTTAATGAAATTGAACAAATACAAAAAAATGCCCAATTACTGCATTCAGAAGCAGAAGTAGAAGCAGCCATTGATGTTATGGCAGAAAAAATCAATGCCTCATTAGCATCGCTAAACCCGATTATCTTATGTGTTATGAATGGCGGCATTGTTACCGCAGGAAAATTAATAACTAAGCTTAATTTCCCTTTAACGCTAGATGCCATTAATGTCAGCCGCTACGGCAACGAAACCCACGGCAGCACGATTAATTGGTTACAAAAGCCCGCCAGCGAACTTAAAAACCGAGCAATACTCATTATTGATGACATTCTTGATGAGGGCCTGACGCTTGAGGCTATTTATCAATATTGTCAGGAACAAGGTGCAAGTCAGGTTTATAGTGCGGTTTTAATCGACAAACAAATTAATAAACCCAAACCTGTACAAGCGGACTTTATAGGGCTTTCAGTTGCCGACCATTATTTATATGGTTATGGCATGGACTACAAAGGCTACTTGCGCAATGCAGCGGGCATCTATGCTTGCGCTTAAAAATAGCAACACTCACAAACACATACCACCATGAAAACAACAGCAATTATTGGCGGCTCAGGCCTGACTCAAATAGAATCCATTAACATCACCGATGAACAACTTTATATAACGCCTTACGGCGATCCATCCGCTGCCTGTATTACCGGTGAGCTCGATGGACAGAAAGTTATTTTCCTCGCGCGTCACGGTAATCCACATACCATCGCGCCACATAAAATCAACTATCGCGCCAATCTGTGGGCATTAAAACAAGCGGGTGCAGAACAAATTATTGCCGTTGCCGCTGTAGGTGGAATTACCTCGGAAATGTACCCCGCGCGTATCGCCATTCCTGCACAAATTATTGACTATAGCTATGGTCGTAAACACAGCTTTTTAGCGAAAGATAGCGCCCCCGTACAACATATTGATTTTAGCTATCCTTATGATGAAACCTTAAGGCAGCAATTAATTGCTAGCGCAAAATCACTTAAGCTAGACATACAAGCCGGTGGCGTCTATGGTTGTACTCAAGGGCCACGCCTAGAAACAGCGGCTGAAGTTTCACGTATGGAACGTGATGGCTGCGATTTAGTCGGCATGACAGGCATGCCGGAAGCTGCTCTCGCTAGAGAGCTGAAAATCCCCTATGCTAACTGCTCGGTTATTGCCAACTGGGCAGCAGGAAAAACTGCCGGCGAAATTACCATGCCAGACATCATCAAAAATTTAGAGCAAGGCATGGCCAATACCGAACAATTATTACGCCACTTTTTATCATATACCTCTTAATCAAGGAAAAGACATGACCAATAGCATGACGGCTTTTGCCAATAGTAAAATGGAATTTGAAAACCTGACCCTAAACTGCGAATTACGCTCAGTTAATCACCGTTACTGTGATATTAGCTTAAAAATTCCTGAGCGCTTCCGCTTTTCTGAGGCCGATATACGTAGCGCCATCAGCGACAAATTGAACCGCGGCAAAATAGAATGTAGCCTTAGCTATAAAAAACACAACTTAGTGCAGCACACTGTATCGGTTGATATGCAGGCTATTAAAGCGTTATTAACCACCACCAAAGACATAGAACAGCTGATGGGTACCTCGCGCTCCTTCTCGGCACTCGAAGTCCTTGCATTTCCTGGCATCCAAGTCGAAAAAGAAAGCGATAAAGCGGCATTACAACAAGCACTGCAACAGCTACTACAAACAGCCATCGATAATTTATTAGACGCGCGTCAGCGAGAAGGCGCACAGCTTAGCCATCTCATCCGCGCTCGTTGCATCAAGCTACAAAAATTTGTCGACCAAGCTCACGCCCGCATGCCTGTTGTATTAGAGCTTTTACGTACTAAATTTAAAACACATATTGCTGAATTAGTCACCGAACCAAACCATGAGCGCATTGAACAAGAAATGGTTTTATTAACACAAAAATTAGATGTCGATGAAGAATTAGATCGCTTAGATACACATATCACCGAAGTACTTCGTGTTTTAGAACAGGACGAACCCGTCGGTCGTCGTTTAGATTTTCTTATGCAAGAAATGAATCGCGAAGCCAATACCTTAGGCTCAAAATCAGCCGACAAAGAAATGACCGCAATTTCTATCGAACTAAAAGTGCTCATAGAACAAATGCGCGAACAAGTACAGAATATAGAGTGATGTTTTAGTCCATCCCACACCATCGCACAACCCCAGTAAAGCCGCTATTTCAGCGGTTTTTTTATGTCATGCAGTTGCATGTCATTTCATGCTATCGCATAATTAATGTGTACCAAAGCGTGTACCAAAAGCCATTTTGTACAAAATCTTTTGGTACACACCCACGCAGCACCCAGAACGCAAAGGGTAGCGTCTTTTTTTTTGGTACACACTAGCGCATAAAATATAAGGGGTAGCAATATGGCAAAGCTCACAGACACTCAAATAAAAGCATGGATAAAAAGCAATACCAGATTCGAGGGTAAAAGTGATGGGAGTGGTTTATATATAAGTTACAGAAAAACCTTTTCTATACCGCGCTGGAGATTTAGATTTAGGTTTGCCGGAAAACAGGAGGCTATTGATATAGGTGATTATGGAAACCTATCCCTATCTGATGCTAGAAAGCTAGCTAGGGACTTATCTGCAAGGGTATCGCTTGGTTATAACGTAGCCAATGAGAAGCGAGACCGCAAAGCTGAGGTAGTCGAACAAAGAGAAGCCAAAGCCAACGCATTTACAGCCAGCCAATTAGCGGACAAATACTTTAATGACCAAGTAGTAGGTAATGTTAAGCACCCTAATATCATCCGCTCTAAGATCGAAAAAGATATAAAGCCCTATATTGGTAAATTGGCAGTTGACCAAGTAAAGCCCATGCACATAGACGCGATATTAAAAAATGTTGTTGATCGTGGCGCACCTACAGTAGCTAATGATGTACTGCGAATACTCAAACACATGTTTAATTATGCGATTAAACGGCACATTGTTGAATATAACCCCGCCTCTGCTTTTGAGTTGTCAGATGCTGGTGGAAAAGAATCATCGAGAGATAGATACCTGACCAAAGAAGAGCTAATTAGTTTTTTTGATGCTATGCGCAAGGCTAAGGGATTTTCCCGCGCTAATCTGATTACCATGCGTTTATTGCTAATGTTGGGCGTGCGTAAAAGTGAATTGATTGAATCTAGGCTAGATGATTTTGATTTAGAGGCGGGCACTTGGACACTGACCAAAGACAACACCAAAACAAAGACCGGCATTGTAATACCACTATCAAAGCAGGCTATTAACTCGATTAATGAGTTAATAGGCTTATCAGAGTCTAGTGAGTGGCTATTACCGGCTAGAAAAGCACAGGATAGGCGATTACCCCATATATGTGAAAGCACCTTAAACGTCGCACTTAAAAAGATCCTGAATACTATGCCAGAAGGTATAGAGCCGTTTACTATTCACGACTTTAGACGAACAGCAAGAACACACATAGAGTCTTTAGGCTTTCCACCCCATATAGGGGAGCGCTGCATTAACCACAAGATTAAAGGCGTTGAGGGAGTGTATAACCGGTATGATTATTTTGATGAACGCGCCAAAGCATTACAGGCATTAGCTAACCTTATCGAGTCATGCGAGGGTGACGTGGGGTTTAATGTAATTCCTTTCAAGCAAAAAGCAAGACAAAAAATATGAATATACGAGGAGGAGGCATAAGACTACTTTCATACCCTCAAAACCCTCTTATTACGGCAATATTATAAACGTTATTAGACTATAATAATTTGCCACAAAATCTAAAGGAAGATGCATGAAAGTTAATATATTATTTAATGTGCACTCTTTACCGGTAGATTATGATCAAATATCTAAACTGTACGATTGCAATAAAGATAAATTTTTTGAAACAGTCCCTATTCAACTTTGTGAGTGGTTTGATGCAAATATGGCAGCACCTTTAGGGGCTGTACTGGACTTACTTGAAGATAACTTAAACGATATTGTTTTTGAAAACATTCGTCATGGTATTAAAGATATACTTCAAAGAAATGGTTTTCTAAGTCATTTTGGTTACCCCCACCAAGCGGATGGTTACGGCACTACGATTCAATACAAAAAAATGAAGCCCGATGATGGGCGTTATTTTAGGGAATATGTAACTACTCAGTTTTTAGAGCGGAACGAATTGCCTAACATGAGCAATAGCTTACGTAAAAAGATGATTGAAGCCATGCTAGAGTTGTTTGTTAATGCGCAAATACATAGCGAAACTAAACATATCTATACATGCGGTCAGTATTTCCCTACGCGCCATACTATCGCATTTTGTATTGCTGATACAGGGATTGGTTTTAAACAGAAATTCAAACAAAGATTTGATAAAAATATTTCAGCGGTAGATGCAATACTTTGGGCAATAAAAGATAGAAATACAACAAAAATAAATATTTCTGGCGGTATTGGTTTGGCTCTATTAAGTGAGTTTATTCAGTTAAATAAAGGTGAATTACAAATTGTTAGTGATGATGGTTTTTATCAATATGATTGCTCAGGTGAAAAAACAGAAAAGCTTTGCAAGCGTTTTCCTGGTACCGTAGTAAATGTTCTTTTTCGTACTGATGATAGATATAATTACTCGTTAGCAAGTGAAGACAATGAAACAAGTTTATTTTGAGAGGTAAATATAATATGAATCCCATGACAATATCGGTGTTCAATCTAGTGGGAGATGGATTTTGTGTTGAGGCTAAAGATGGTGATGCGGTTTTTAATGCCATAAGCAAAACATTATCGGAGGATAAACTGGTTGAAATTTCATTTCAGAATGTTGAAATGCTGACGTCAGCATTTTTAAATACCGCAATAGGTCAATTGTATAAAGATTTTTCGGAAGACAAAATTCGCGCATTAGTAAAGGTGGTCAACATTGAAAAAGCAGATAGCGCTCTATTACGTCGCGTCATTGAAACCGCCAAGCTTTATTACAAAGATCCCTCATGGCTTGAAGAGTCAGCCAGACGCATTATGGAGGAAAACTAATGGCCTTAAGAATTAAAACCCTTGATGCTAATTCTATCCAAAACAAGCCGTTATTCTTTGATGCTAATGTATTATTATATTTATTCGGTGGGGTTACTTACCCTAAATGGGCGGCAGATGGGTACTCAAGAATATTTAAGCAATGCTTAAAAGCGGATAACACTCTTTGTCTTGATGTAATTATCTTATCTGAGTTCGTTAACCGATTTCTACGTATTGAATATGATAAATATTTAAAAACTAATCAACTAGCTCAGCACAATATAAAATTCAAAGATTTTCGCTCAACAATCAATGGAGTTGAAGCATCTGAAGATATTGAATTAATTGTTAAAGACACTATCCTTAGACACTTTACAATGGTTGGCAAGCTGTTTAATGAAGCAGATATTTGTAAAATTGATTTCAAAAACGCGGACTTTAACGACGAATTAATTATTCAGATCTGCCAAGAAAACCAGTGTGTTCTAGTGACTAATGATGCCGATTTTAGCGGTGCAGACATTGATATTTTGACAATCAACAATAAGTTAAACTAAGTATTAATGCGCTATGGTTTATATTAAAACATACCTTTTACTGTAAGAACCTAAAAGGTTTGTATGACGGTATAAAGCAAAATGTAAGCCGTAGAAGAACTAAATGATAATTTTGGTGCAGTCGTTAAATAGACAACTAGAGATAAGATAAAGTCAGAAAAATAAATATGGATTACCCCGCTCCACGCGGGTATTTTTTTGCCTAAAAACACCTAACTTACGTACTGGAAAAACCGACTTATTTAATTTTTATACTGCTTCTCACTGACTGTATTAAAATGATAACGAGTGATACAGAAAGCTATAATCAAACAATAGACTCCAGTAAAAGAGGAACAACCATGCATGAGCAATTTATAACCGATAAATCAGGGCAAAAAATATCCGTCATTTTGCCAATACATGAATATGATGAATTATTAGAGGATTTAAAAGACCTTGCTACCGTTGCAGAATTAAAAAACGAGCCTACCGTATCACTTGATAGTGTAATCAAAAAGCTTAAAGCCAATGACCTGCTATAAGGTAGAGCTAAAAAAATCAGCGGAAAAAAGCCTACTCAAATTACCTAAGCCAGTTATCACAAAGGTAATTGACTTGCTACAAGAGCTTGTACATGAACCACGCCCAAACGGGTGCAAAAAACTAACAGGCTCAACTAATACCTATCGAATCAGAACAGGCGATTATCGCGTGGTTTATTCCATCTTTGATGACGTACTGGTGATTGATGTTATCAAGACCGGACACCGTAAAGAGATTTATAAGAATTAGTTTATAATCAAACCATCACCCTAGGCTTAGCGGCTGAAAGAGCGGACTCATTCCCCGCTTTGGGTGACTACCTTTCTGGAATGATTATGCTTTGAATGGAGTGCTTTAATTGAATTTAGATGAGCTACACGCGTGGAAGTTACACGATACATTAACAATAGTACAAGCTGCTTTATTAATGGCTGGTGTTGACCCCGCTGGAGAGCAGGATTATGTCTTACAAAACCAAGAAATAAACAGACCAGCGAATTTTACGGCTTATTTTGAAGCAATAAAAAGTTCAATAAGGTCGGAAAAACTAAAGGCAGACTTTGAGTTTTATGGTGGGAGCGGCAACAGTTACGAGGAAGTTAATTGGGGCGAAAGTATCATTGATGCTGAAGAACTAAGAGCATGGTTATTACTTAAAGGGTTTAAGTCTGCTTTTTTCTTTGGTGAGGAAGTTAAAAGCTCAGCAGCCCAAGAAAAAAGGAAGCACACGAGCGAGCTACTAGAGATTTTAGAGCATGCTATTACTGATAATTGGGAGGGACATGACCCCCTTAACCCCCCTACTAATGATTCTATAGATCAGTGGTTTGCAGATAATTACCAAAATACAAAGGGGATATCAAATGTCATACGCGAATCAATGCGCACTATTATGCGGCCACTCAAGCACAGATAAAAAATTTTTACAGTCATTACACTAAGGGGTTAAGTATGGGGGTTACCCCTTATACATGCCTTGCGTTTAAGGGGCTTTAGGTTTTCTATTTAATCACCTTACAGCCCCTTACCTCCTTTCCTACCTGACCCCGTTCAACGGTTACAGCGCAAAATAAACACCACACAATAACACCTAATTTCAGCGCGTATTAACGCAATTCATTAGGTGGCTACATTGAATAAAACACAATCAGAACAACCCGAAGCACTACCAAAAACAGGCTATATTCGATTAGCCTTACTCATTACATTTATACCGTTCAGCAAATCAACCATTTGGCGTAAATCAAGGGCTGGAACTTTTCCAAAACCGGTAAAAATATCAGACAATATAACAGCATGGAAAGCTGAGGAAATCCACGCATGGATGAATGAAAAAGGATTGGGGGCTTAAATGGACTTAGTCATCATCAATTCAAAAAAAGAAGCCGTTACCTCACACATCATTATTGCTGAGGGTATGGGGATAACTCAACACGCAGCACTAGAACTAATTAAGCGATATAAAAAAGAACTTCAAGAGTTCGGAAAGGTCTCATTTCAAATGATACCTTTAGAATCTGGGCAGAAACAAAAGCAATTTATGCTTAATGAGCATCAGGCGACCTTGTTAATTACTTTAATGAGAAACAACCCTGAAACCGTAGCATTTAAAGTAAAGCTAGTTAAGCAGTTCGCCAAAATGGAAAGCTGGATTAAAGACCGCATGCAGTCATCGATTGAGTACAAAGTAATGACCGCAATTATAAAAGGCTCGCGTGAGGTTGCAGGTAAAAACACGACAAACGGCCACTATATGTGTGAGGCAAATTTAGTTAATTGGGCAATAAATGGCAAGTTTAAATCAATTGACAGAGATAGCTTGAGCCTTGATGACATCAACTTATTAAATGACCTGCAAACCCACAATGCCGTACTGATTGGCGCGGGAATGCCATATGACAGCAGGAAAAAATCATTACAGCTAAGGGCAGAGTTAATGCGTTCTAATTTATTGGAGGCTGCGTAATGTTATTGACAACAACCACAAGCAACGCTACCCTATACGTTCCATTGACACATTCAGTGGACGGGATTCGCAACCTGCAAAGAGGCCAGAAAAGGCCAGTATCTAAACTGGTTTTTTTATGTCCATCAGAAATTATTAACAAGGGATTACTCCCTGTTAAATCCTTTATGGTGGGCTGTATTGAGCAACCCTTAATTGGGTTGGCCGTTCCTTTTTGCGGTATTGCGAACTTGATACAGTCCACCGCCCAAGACTTCGCAATTAAGGTCGGTGGTTTATTCCTCAAAAAAGGACATAAGCCCATGCTTAACCACGCCACAAATCCGCTAACAATTTCCGTTAGCACCACAAAACAAAATTCATTACACAAACAAGTCGAGATAATCGGTTATTCACTTGATTCATTTTGCCTTGATTCAAATACCAATACCCGCGCCACATTAAAAGCTGATGCTTTGGAACTGGTGCGCATGCTTAATGAGCTGGACACCGCTCGACATGATGTCGAACCCACTCACCTTAAAACTCAGGAACGCAAAACTTCACTTTTTAACGTATTGGCAAAAGGTACAAAGCGCGTTATTGCCTATAAAATCCCGTTTGAACGCGCCATTCAATGCCATAAGCAAAATCAGACCGTGATTAAATTTGCTGGAATGGCGGGGGGTGTAGCATGAGCCAAACAAAGCAAGATATTGAAAAGAAATTATTGATGTGTAATTCATACGCAAAGCTGGAAGAGTTAATAAACTGCATTGATGATATACCACCAGACGAATGGTTTAGCTTGTTAGGCTC
>Ga0209081_1000970_pt1 | contig 17206 bp, 25 predicted proteins | sample GOMGulsemesocosm_4_FD_184636 | JGI IMG/M metagenome (GOLD analysis project Ga0209081, IMG submission 184636) | Methane-oxidizing microbial communities from mesocosms in the Gulf of Mexico - GOM15B Gulf of Mexico (SPAdes) (version 2) | ecosystem: Environmental > Aquatic > Marine > Cold seeps... | reverse complement strand
TATCTGGCTGCCAGGAGAAGGAATCACCTTTCTTGAAAAGGCCTTGACCAAAATGGAACCCTGCTTGGGGTTGGTGTAATTGTTGGACTACGTTACTCACGTGATGCTCCTAATTGGCCCTGAAGACAGGCTTCTCTATGTTTTTTGCAAAGCTGACGATATGCGGCTGCCAACCGTATTGATCATGCTGGTTGAGCCCTAAATAAGCATTGAACCTCTTCCCTTCTTTACCGGGCATGTTTTCACAAGGGGTCTTTTTCCGTTTGAATAACTCAACTGCAAAGTCGTGTTCTGATGTCTCAATATGGAACTGGTCGATAAAGCGTGTGAGTTGACTACGGACAATGTAAAACGTGCACTCCTTTGCCCGGCAGCGGTAACTCTTTTCTGTTTCAATGACCTCGCCTTTACAAGAAGGACACTTCCCAATTTTTTTAACGTCAGGGGTGTGTTGTTTAATGAACTTGGATAGTAACTGTTGGTTCTTCAGCGTTTCCTCGGGGATAACTATGTTTTTCTGGTTAGCTAATGATTTTGCATATTCAAGCTGTTGCTCTGTGGGCACTCGGAGTGCCACATCAACAAAGTTAAGGCTGTCTTTTAAGGCCTTTACTTTACTGACATAAGAGGCGATTAATGAATCTCTTTTCCCGTTACTTTGTTCTATATCATCCAGCTCTTTTTCAAATTCTCGTGCCATATCAACATCGCATAGCCACGGAGAATTATCTGATGTCCAGTTAGCAACGGATTCCCCCAGCTTGGTGACGTATAACATGCCTTGTCGAGTCGCTATATAACCTTTGTGTTGAAGGCTTGGGATAATCCCGTCAATGGTTGATGGGCGAGCTATTCCCTTATTATCCAATAGAGTAATGAACCGACCCATCCCGAAGCGTGGCGGGCATTTTGTAGAGAGCTGTAAGGCTTCAACACACATTGGCTCTAGGGTGTCGCCAATAACCACGGCGGGAAGGCTGACTTCGCGGGTTTTGAAGCGTTCATCTTCATTTTGTTCGCTGACATTAGCTTGATTTCCATCAAGGATCTCCCACCCGTCAAAGAGCCGTGTATTAGCTTGGCCCAGCAATCGGTTCCCACCGACATCAATTTCAATGGTGGAGCGGTCATATACAGCGTTAGCCATTTGAGAGGCCAGTGTTCTACCCCAAATAAGGCGGTAAACGAGAAACTGCTCTTCGGAAAGGTAAGGTTTGAGTGCTTTAGGGAAATAGTCGGAGCTGAACGCTGTCGGTCTGATGGCTTCATGGGCTTGTTGGGCATTAGCTTTATTTTTATAAACGCGAGGGGTGCTAAGTACATAATCGGTTTCATAATGTTGTGATAGGACATTAATAATATCTGCGCAGGCTTCGTCACTGATGGAAAAGCTGTCAGTTCTTGGGTAAGTAATTAAGCCTTTTCTGGTGTTACCAATTAATACGCCTTCATAGAGCTGTTGGGCGATAGCCATTGTTGCCTTGGGCTCCATTCCAAATAAGTAGAATGCACAACGTTGTAAGCGGGATGTGATAAGCGGTGGGTACGGTGCAATATCGTGCGTTTTACGTTGGTAGTTATAAATAATGTGTTCTTTTTCTTGGAAGTGAGCCAGGGTCATTTCTAACTCTTGCTCTTGGTCCTCTGTGAACTTATGACGGTTAGTAAGCCTGAACTGTTGGCCATTGTAGTTATAGTCGGCATAGATGATTGAATAAGGTATAGGGACGAAGCTGGCAATATGCTTTTCAGTCTCGTTCAATAAATGAAGGGCCGGTGACACGATTCGCCCCACTCCTTTAGGCGTATATTCGGGCTGATTGTTTTTAAAACTCCAGCGAATAATTTGGGAAACAGGATAACCTATCTCCCGGTCAACTAATCGGCGTGCTTCTTGTGCACTTACCCGCGCATTATCAAGAGGCCTAGCGCCTTGGCTAATGGCTTTAATGATCGCTTTTTCCGTTATTTCGGTGAATGTGATTCTAATAGGATCGCTAATTTTTGCGTATTGAATAATATTCGATGCAATGACTTCGCCTTCTCGATCATCGTCGCTGCCAATAAAGCAATGCGTCGCTGCTAGGGCGGCTTCTTTGATTTTTTTAAGACCTGCTTTCTTCTGATCGATTAATTCCCACTCAGGGATGAATTGATTGTTAGTGTGCTTTATTCCATGGCGTGACTTTGGTAAGTCAATAATATGGCCGCCGGTGGCAAGTACAGTCCATGTGTCTGGTAGATTAGCTAAATAGTCTTGTATGGTTTTAGCTTTGGCGGGTGATTCAACGATTAATAAATTCATCCTGTTTTCCTTAGTCGTGGCATTTTTGATTTTTGTTGTAATTCGTTATGAATATCTAACCAGTCGATACTTTTGCGACCTTCTGGTATATCTTGTTCTGGCAAATGAATAGTGACCTCTACACCCCGTTCGTATTGTATTTCTGAGAGTGCTTCGGCAGCTTCTTGTCCGGCTAAACTGAGGTCCTTATCAGCCCAGATATGTAATCTTTTAACGATTTTTGGAAGCACGACTTGGCGCAATAATGCGGCTGAGATACATGGCCACACCGACATCCCATTCATTTGGTTAACAGCAAGAGCGGTTTCTATTCCTTCACTGACACCCATTTCCTCTGTCGCTGAGAACAAACGGATAGCTGCGCCTTTTAGGGAGGTTCCTTTGGTGAATAGTTTTTTGGGACATTCAACGGGGGCTTTTTGGCCTTTGAACGTTATATAAGTACGGTGTATTGCGACACAGACTCCTTTAGGGTCAAGGACAGGTGCTAGCATTGTGCTGTAGTTCGAGATGAATTTTTCATCGTCATAATAACCGTGAGATAGGGCCATCCTTAACGCGCTTCGTGGAATGACATTGGGGTGTTTAATGCCTCTGTTTAATAAATAACGCATCATCGGTTCCGCCCCCTTCTCGTCCATTGGTAATGAACCCTTCCAAAGTTTTTGTATGGATCTTTTCCGGCGCTCAATTTCTTCAGGTGTTATTTCGTCCACCTTGATAATTTTTCTTGGCGGTAAGACAGTTATAACGTTGCTACTGTCTTTTAAGCCCAAGTGGGTGGCTACTTCGCTTAATACCTCTGAACTTGACCAGTTATTCAGCTCTTGCAAAAAAGCAAAGCCATCCGTGAATGCACCACATTGGGAGCAGATGCAGCCACCAGTGGTCTCAACGTCTTTAAAAACTCGAAAGGGTTTCTCCCCGCTGTGAATAGGGCAAATACCGTGACGGTTTGGCCCACGCTCAATCGCATCGTGCATATCTTGCCCGGCAATCGAGCTGAGTATGCTGCCCCATCGACCTTGGGCGACGGTTTTAACTTGTTTAAATGTAATTTTTTCCATGTGTTTGTGTGTGTTTTTGCAATGCTGAAAATAACCCTCTATTGCTAGAGGGCTTTGTTCAGAACTGAGAATTAACAATTCCTAAAATGCTGGTGCCGGTAAATCCAAACTGCATTACTAAAATGCCAAAGAGCTTTTTGCGTATAGCAAAGGCCATTAAAAAAACATTTGAGATAAAGAATGAATAAAACCCGATGTCAGCCCATGAGCCGTGTGTAGCCAGTAAAAATGAACCGAGCAGGGCAAATGCCGCGCCTAGCCATTCCAGTTGATTAACGGTCATGACGTACCTCGTGGGAGAGGTTGTTAGTTGTCTTGTTTTTGCAATTAACGGTTTCTGTTGATTTTGCTTCAACGATGTCCACGCCACTTAATAGCATGACTAAGAATAGAGCGATTGTTTTCATGGTTTCTCCTGTGAATTGAAAGGAGAACCAGTCCCGAAGGAGAAGTTTTCTCCTTTCGGTGGTAACGGCATTATTGGCCGTTTGTTTAGTTAGTTTTTAGTGATGTTTATTCCTTAATATCACCGTAACTCTGATTGGTGTGACTGATAATTTCTGATTAGGCTTGTTGAAATATGATGGGGTTGCTTTGAGGGCAAACATTAATCCATACAACGAACTTATCAAGAAAAAAAGTTAGAATTTGCAAATTTCCGTTGTGCTTTCGTTCGCCATAAACTTCTATGGTTGTATCAGGCATGTGAGGACCATTAGGCTGCCTTCGATAATAATAAGGGTTGCCTTTGTTTTGCTTTGCAAATCTAATTAGGTCTGGGTGTGGTTCCATAGAATATCTCCAATATAGAGAGTAAGAAACCAAACGAGATTCAGCCCTAAACGGGTGGTGCCCGTTTGGGGTGTGTGTAAAGCTAGGCTTTACGTTTGAACGTTGATAAGTTCAACGAAACTTCATGGCTGTTGTGGTGCTAAAGCCAAAAATGAAATCTAAATATATCACTCAGCGTTAGATCTTTCAATAAACGCTTTTCCAAATGTGTGCTTAACTTTGAAGAGACCAGCTATTTTACTCGGATGGCTATGCAGGGCAGAGGAATATTGGGCTTGGGTGGTTTTGCTTGAACGAACGAACTTAATCATTCGTTTGTTAATCCCTTATTTAAGCCATAAAGCCTGAGCAATGTAGGCGATTTAAAAAGAACGGTTGTCTAATGTCGGCTGCCCGTTTTAAGAAACTACTTGAAAACGGGTCTGACCTTTGCTGCAGAAAGTAGTAAATGGGTTTAAGCGTTGCTTGATGATTGAAATCCGCTATATGTGCTTTGTTATAACTTAATCTTCGCCAACTGCGATTGGGTGTGGTATTACAGCAAAGGGCCATGGCGTAGCTCCAAAACTCCGGGGTTAAATCAGGCGTTATCTAATGATTATTTGAAATCCGAAGGGTTATACGAACTACGTGATGGCTGGGTCAAGATTCACTATCCTAAGTGAAGCGCCCTATGCGATCCGCATGCAGGGTGTTGTGGGAGCTAAGGATTAGATACCCTTGGCTACCCGATTAAATGCCGAATAATTCGAGCTAAGAATATTAGCATGACAACGCCGCCGATAACTGGGGCTACAAATATATTGAATAATATACCAAGAAATATATATGCGGTTTGCCATGTATGCGCAGACTTTAAGTTATTATAGTTTATGGATATAGTTGCATTAAATTTGGCTAGTTGAGAGGGTGGCCCTGATACTTGAACCTTAAATTGGTACTTGCCAGGCGGATGTTTTAACTGACCAAAGCACCTAGAAACACTTGTATTGGACCATCCACATGAATCAGTTGATAAAATTGATTTTGATTGAATAACACTCATATTTTTTAGCAATTGCCAGTTTAGCCTTAAGGGTAGGCCTTGGCGATCTTGAAGTATCATTGGCCAAATGTGTCTTGAAGGTACTCAAAAGACTTATTTTCTCTAGCAAAATAAATTTCAACATCGTACGTTTGGCGCATCGGAATATATATGTTGAATATTTGTTCCGACTTCGAAGAAAGAATACTTTCTTGTTGTAATGGAGATTTCGAAAAATGACATTCAAACCCGAATGTCAGCAATACATTTAACAAATGTATGATAACTATGACGATCCCTGTTCGATTACTCATATTTATCCTGAGGCATTTAACGCCTTGCTAAGCGGAAAAATAATGGTTGGCTATAATCGCGAAGCGATGGCCAACTGTTATATTTATTGTATACTACGACCAAATGATCCACTGCTACAGTAATAGGGACAAAGCTGTTTTACTCGGATTATTTGAAAATTGGAGTCACCTATTCAGGTCCTGGAGGCGGAAGCTGTTCTGACACAGGGTGGATATGGGTAAAACCTGGTTGTACTTTTTCTCTGTTAGGTGAGAACGAGGTGCCGCTCTTTGGTACACCGATAGAAGCACCCAGCACCCAGCACCTTAGTGGCTAAGGGTGGCTGGGGTAATCTGACCGTTACTGGAAATGCGATGTTTGAGTTCGTGGGAGCCTTTAAAATATGTCAATCTTTTTCAAAAGACTTGCTAGAAGCTGAACCAATCACAACCCGGGTAACGTTACCCAATATCCTTAACTAACCATATATATGGATAACAAAATGAAACCCACTTTGCTATTAATCCCTTTTTTATTTCCTTGCCTAGTGATGGCAGAAGAATATCCCTACCCTATGCAGATCATTTCCAAAGCAGAAATGAATTATCTCACCCCAGAGAATACGTTATTTTCTATTCACTCATGTCACGTTGCTAAAGACTTAGCCTGTAGCGACAAAGCATTAACAGAAACGTATTTGCAAAATTCTCTTGACGATTTTGAAGATCCTGCCGATAGGAACCTTCTTCTCAATTATGTGGATAGTGTTGTTTCTTCACAGATAATTGGCAAGCAAGAATTCAAGGATGGAAGTATTATAATTCTAGTTGAAGACACCTTTAAAGATAGTTCAGTTATTCAAACTGGAACACCTTTTATTCAGGAAAAAGGGTTATGGAAACTGACTGATCAATTCGCTTCGGATGATGATTTTGCTGATTTTATCTACATTACCCCGCCTACGTCAGAGCTTTTTGATGGTAATAAAGGCAATAGCGATACTAACGAGCTTTTACGTTATACCGCGCCTTTAAATAAAAAAATTGAATTGCCTGTCGGCACGTCTGACTACACCATGCGTCTCTACTACGGGAAAACAATTATTAAAGCGAAGGTCAAATAGCATACACTTAAACAAGAGTTAGCAAAAGCGACAAATCGATATCAGAGATAAACCCTCTATGCACCCGTTGCAGGGCAAGTGCAAGAACTCGCAGGGGCAACAATTGGCGGAGTGGTTACAGAAGCTCAGCAATTGATGTTGATAGTGCCAGATGAGCGGCACCTAGAAGTTCAAGTGTTTTTAGAAAATAAGGATATTGGGTTTGTGCATGAAGGTATGGCAGCAGAAATTAAAATTCATACTTTTCCATTTACTAAATATGGCCTCATTGATGGAAAGATTATCTCTATCTCTGATGATGCCACGGTTGATGAAGATCGTGGTTTGATCTATGGCATGCAGTTGTTGATGAAAAAAAACACGATCCAAGTTAATAACAAATTAGTGAGGTTAATGCCCGGTATGGCAGTTACAGCAGAAGTGAAAACAGGGACTAGACGAATTATTGAGTTCTTTTTAGCGCCTCTATTGAGGTACAAAGAAGAAAGCATTAGAGAACGCTAATTATATATCGCATTCATAAAGGGGTTCTTATGTTTTATATCAGTTTTGCCATCTTAATTATTTGTTTAAGCCAAATAAATATTAATGAGAAATATTTTAGTCCTATCACAGCACTAATTTATTCAAGTTACGTTGTTATAGCCTTCCTTTTATTGAGTGGTTATTTTGTTGAAGAGGTCAGGTTCTTCTTAAGAGGCATATTCGACTATTTTGAATGGCACCTTGACTATGCAGACGATCGCATGTCTGAAAGAAACTTTAAGAACTTAGATTTGGTTTGCTACATTGCTTATGCCTATTCACTGCCTATATTTTTAATTAAATTGATAACAAATGGAGTAGAGCTTGAAAAAATAACAGCATTCTCTTTCAAGAAAAAATCAGCAGGTTTGTTGCTCTTTACTTTTTCATTCTATGTTGTGTACTGGCTATTTGAATTATTGAGCTCAATGGATCCAGTTGATTTGGAAAGAGTCAGTAACATGACTACATATCGTTTGGGGCTTGTGTCTAATAAAGTTGGAATTGTTTTAACGTCTTTCGGCATGATTACTATAGCTGCAATGTGTGGCTTATATATAAAACTGTTTATCACTATGATTAGACAAACATTAAAGGGAAATTTTTTTCAATCTAATAAAGGGAGTTAACAAATGAGTGAAACATCAGAAACGACACTAGACTTTAGTGATGCTAGTTTAACCATAAAGTCCGTAATAACCGCTACAACGCTAACAGTTACTGCAGCGCTAACCAAAGCGGGAGTGTCAAAATCAGATATTGAATTTTAATGAGTTCCAATTTCTGAATTCAGCAAAGATAATTATCAAATAATTTTGGAGTTTACAGTTTAGTTAAACAAGTATTAAGAGTATGGCACTTATTGTTGGGGTTAAAAGAGCAAAAAAAACCACCCCGAAGGGTGGCGTGTAGTTTTAAGCAGTTTGCAGTAGGTTTTCTTGTAACATTGAAAACATAGCAGTTGCTAATTCTTCTTTGGTCGATATGCACTGACTGATTTCAAATAATTTATCGACTGATGTAACCATAATACCTAGTCCCATCGTTTCTATCTTATTTGCCCTCATTTGTGTCATCAACTTTTTACACTCCAACGCATCATCAGGTTCACCGTCGGTTACAACTAAAAGAAGTTTACGCTCTTCTTTAGCTTCTAATAGCTGCTGTGTAGCCCACATAAGCGCCGGTAATAGAGGAGTTCCCCCTGACGCTACAATGGCTGGATAACGTGCTGCTGTCTGCTTCACCTGCTCCCCTAGAAGGGTCATTGGTTCTACGTCTGCATTACGTCCTGGAAACGCTGAAGCCGCAACTCTAACACCTGGGATGCTTTCCAGTGCTGAGGTGACTGCCAGTGTTGCATTTGTTGCTAAACCCATCATGCCATTCATCGAATAAGAGCGGTCCATTAATACTTGTACAACAGTGTTAACAGCTCTTTTTCTTTGTTTAGTACGATAAATTGAGTTATTCCCAGTTTTTACACGATATAGCTTTCTATCGTTTAGTTTAAAACCTGTCTGAGAAGTCCCTTTTTTTACTCGTTTACTGGCTTGCATAAAACTTTGTAAACGATTTCGCAACGCGTACGTCTGTTGATAAGCTTCAGCATATACTTCTGAGTGATCCCCTAATGGTAAAGGGGGCGCATCAGCATATCCATCACCTGAACAAACAGCTCCATTTCTTATTGCCTCATCTACGGCATCCTTAAGCTCATCCGGCATGATTGACTCAAATAAATCTTTATCAAGATCATCGACTGTTGCATCAAGCATTTCTTGGACAGCTTTTTCGTCTGGACAACTTGATGATGCCTCTTGTTGGGCATTTTCATCAGTATCATCCGAAGATTCATCGGCACCGGTCGTTGACTGTTCTTGCTCGTCATTATCTCCAGTATCGTTTGAATCATTTTCCTCGGGCTCTTTCTCATCATCACTATCATCATTGTCGGGCGGTTTTATGTCGTCCTCCAAGATACTAATAATTTCTAACGCGAGGTTGTGTGCATCGAGCGTACTATTTGCGGTTAATACTTGGCTCATTACACTGTTAACTCGTGTAATGGCCCCACTTGATACCAAACCATCTAAATTATCACTGCTGGCTTTTGCCAACGGTAAAAATGCAGGTTGCTTAAGGGCCGAAGACCTCAAGGTATAAAGCAGGTACCCAGATATAACCTGTGCGGGTGTGTTACCACCTATTTTGAAATACTCATCTTCAACAAGGTATTCCATTAACTCACACAACACTTTTTTAGCACCAGGATAGAAAGCCATAATTTCTCTCTCCATCCTAATATCCTCAAATATATTGCGAATATGTTTGTGCAATGGACTAACCGGTGAGCTCACCCCAAAATCAGTAAAGCGAACGTGACCGGCTTCATGAACAACATATCCAAGCCCTAATATTCTGGTCTTGTCATCATCCAGCGGTAAGTAAGGTAAATGAATAACATTACCGTTGGTTTTTGGTTGATCATACCCATAGATAACCTTAACACCCATTTTGTTACCGATAGATCTAGCAACAATGGGGATCGCAAGCTCTGTATTACTCATGCGACACTCCTTGCTAAGTTTAAGTTAAGCCGTATAGCTGGCTTTGCTTGAACAACGGGTGGATTAACAGTTTCTTGAAAAACGTCTTTCTGTTTTTCTTGAAGTTGTAGGCCTCCGCTCCCTATTTGTTGAGTTGGTGTTATTTGCATCATTTTTTCTTCATCTGATAACAAATCGACTACGGATTTAACCGCTATAAGATGAATGCCTTCGATAGAGCCTTTTGCCGGTAAACCTGATAACAATGTGTTGACCTGATTAATTAATGGTCGACACTTCGGGTTCATATACTCCAGCGTATCAAGCTTTGACAACAAATTATTAATGCTGCCCGTGACTACTTTGCGCGATACTTTTTCTTGGCCCATGATTGAACGCTCATATAGTTCGTTTGCGTCTTTCGCAATCTCCCTAAATAACTGAGTGCCTAACCCTGATGCAACTTTGTCCAACCCTGTCACACTGCCTTGTGATGGTTTGATTTGATACATTTGAAAATCAAATGCAAACCGCCCTTCGACTGTGCTTTTGGGAACTAGTGATCTCTCAAGTTTGTCTTTCCATTCAGGGAATTGGTTAATCCAATTACTGACGTTCTGATCATATTGAGATAAAAAATCAACTTTAGCCTGTTCAAATTCTCGTTGAATAGACGCGAGCTGCTTTTCCAATTCAGTAGCCACTTCTAGCGAGGTTGCATAGCCTTTTAAAAATCGTACTGATTTCTTCGAGCATATACGTTCAGCCTTTCTTTTTAACGTAGAAAAGATCTTTAGGTCCTGGGGGTCTGCTACCTTTTTAGAGCCTAGTGATGCTAGCTCTTCAGGTGGTAGTCCAATACTTTCAAGATCTGCAGCTTTAAGACTGCGACGGCCTTGCCAAATGTGAACATCTAAATTGACACATATTGTTTTAGTTAATATTTCCATGGTTTTCTCCTTTTCATGACAAAAATCGGATGGAAATATCCCCGAGTGGGAATAAATCCCATCCGGGTTGTTACTGAACATAATGTCAGTAGGGTCTAAGCACTTCCCTAGAAGTGATTAGTTATAAAACAATTCGACACGCAGAAAATAAGCGAAGCCTATCCTAAGAATCTCATTGTGTTTACGGGTGATGTGTTACAGAAGTAACAAGAATTAAAAGCCCCAAGGCTCTTATCGTTTGAAGATCAGTATACGTTTGACCGAACGCTCTAATACAACGGATGTTGTATTAAGAAATCTGAAATATATTTTCTATTGGGCTCTTTAGAAAAAGCTCGATAGAAAGTATGCTAAAAAATAAGTGCCCTTCTTTTTTACGAGAAGGGGCTTTTTTAGATTTTAATATTTGCGAGGGGAATGCTTATCGTTTCTTTTTATCGCAAAGATTGGCGTATTTGAAAGCGCCAAAAAATGCAACTCCAATTAATGTGAAGCCTAAGACTAGACTTGGTTTAATCATCAATAAGTATTCCATATCTATTCCTCGCTTTTTTTTTAAAAATGCCCAGCCATGAGAATTACAAGGCTGATGGTTAGTGCTAGTGTTGCATTAACAGCACTGATCTTATCGTTAGTGAACAGTAACCCCGCCATACTAAGTGTAGTGAGGTTCTGGCCAATTACGACAAGACTTTTAGCAAGTTGGTTCTTCATAATACATGCTCCTTTAGAGCATAGACAGAGATGTATCCCCCGATAGGAAATAACATCCCATCGGGTTTTTGCTGATGTAAACCCCTAGATTTACATCGTTTTGAATTCCAGTTAGCGTCGGAAAAGACGTTCAGGCTAAATCAATGATTTAGCTAAGAAATCTAAATGTATCATGTCTTTTTTATAGACTCAATCTTAATAGACTAAGCCCATAAAAAAAACAGCCCCCGAAAGGGCTGGTGTTTAAATGCGCAGTTGCAAGAATGAATTATCTCCATCATTGCATTGCTTAAACAATTTGATCGCTTCTTTTTTAAGCTTCAATGCAATTGCAAGGTCGTTTAAAAGTTCAATTGAATAGCTTGGATTAGCGAAATGGTGCTCAAATCCGAAATATTCGACTGTCTCGGTTTCGTTAGCATCATTACAAAAACTAATGCTTGCGAAATCCTTAGCGATGGCCATTAAGAACAAAGTTGGCAAAGGGTCATAACGCTCGATCCTTCCCCCAACTGTAATGTTGTTTTTGACACCTGATATAGAAACACAGGCTTTAAGGTCAATAACACTCTTGTCAGCTACTACTAGCTCTCCATCCTCATATGTCCGATTTTCAGGGAGATCAACTTCATCTAAACATTGAGCTAACTTAGCTACTTTAGCTTCCAATGTTTTCACATCTAATATGTCGTTGATACTCCAGGTGAGATTATTGTTTGCATGATCAGAATTAATTATCTGTGCTTCTGAGTTACTTTCTGTTGATTGACCAACATAATAATACCCTGAACCCACTTTCTTTCTGATTCGCTCACTCATCTCGGTTGAAGCTGCTGATGTTTTAACGATGGATGTCTTGAGCTTTTGCCCCGTCTTGCCATATTTAATAATCAACGTTCCGTCCGTGGGTGATATTCCTATCATCCAGTCCTTTGTAGTGCCGTGTACTGCACCCTCATTGCGATAGACCTCAAAGGTCATACTCATGTAACTTCACCAACTTCTAAGTTCACAATACTTGTGATTGCTTGCTTAACAGGTGGTGTAGCGGCAAATAGTAATGCTCTATCTAACGCATACATGTGCGGTGAGTGACCTAATTGCGATACAAACTTATATTTCACGCATAAAGCCGCCCAACGTAACAAACCTCGTGTACTCATCGTAATATCAATGGCTGCCTCATCGTCACTTAAAAACAAGTCACGTATTGATGAAGCAGTCTTGACCATGCGAGCTCTTAGTTCATCGCTTAATTCCGGTGCCACTTTAGCCAGTAAACCTTCTTCAATCTCCGCGCTAGGGTATCCCAGTTCGATTTTCATGAAACGATCTAAAAACGCCAGATTTTGTTTAACTGCACCGTTGTAGTGGAAGCTTTGATCACCAAGCATGTTCGTGTTGCCTGTTGCTGCAATACGAAAGCCCGGTAAGGGTTTAATGACATCTATCCCCTCAGCTTCTAATGTTAAAGGTCGCCCTTCAAGCACTTCATAAAGACCTGTTACCACCCCTTCATTCGCCTGATCAATTTCGTTAATCAGAAAAATGCCTGGTTGATCGGTAACACCCATTGCTAAAGGCAGTGGCCCGTAATTAAACTCTGTATCACCTTCGAGAATAGACGTTCGACCTAATAGACCTTCAAACTCAAGCCCGTCATACATCGTCTTCTCATACAAAGGTATGTTTAATCGCGCACAAAATACCGTTAACGCTGAGCTTTTACCGCAGCCCGTTGGTCCAAATAAATATAAACCGTCCGTTGAAAGCCCAGAGTACCAAACCATCAAGTCACATATTAATTCTAAAGTGAATTGATAATCTGGCTCATCGTTGGGAACAAAATATGTTGCGTTTTTGTAACCTTCGATTAACTGGCCCTCTAATTCAGGTACGTTAAATTTTAAACCAATATCATAATTATGCTTTTCCATTATTTTCTCCTTTAATGAATAAACCACCCCCTAAGTAGGGGGCGGTTAAATGCCCCCAGAATGGGGAGTTAGTTTTTCATTGCTTTGTCTAAAGCGCTTTGCAATTGCGGAAAAATCTGCTCTTGCATGTCACTTGAGTCAACACCTGAAGCGATACAGCACGCTTGAAATGAAAAGGGTTGGATTAAATCGCTATCTTCTTTAAATTTAGGCGCGATAACCCAGTTTATAATCTCGTTGAGATAGTCCATTGAGACATTGCCACCCAAACAGGGAGCAAGACTTTGTGTTAACAATTGCTCGTGCATTATTTGATAATCTTCACTCCAGTCATAATTATTCAGAGGAATCTTCTCAAAGCCTAAGCTTGATTGATCGACAGTTGGTTTGGCTTTTTTAGGCGCCCAACCTTTCGTCTTTCGTTTACCATTATCTTTAGATCGGCTCTTAGGCTTCTCTTCAGTAATGGCAGTGTTAACAACTTCAAACATCGATACTTGAGCACAGTTTTTCATGGGGCTCTCCTACGCTACTTGAAGCAATGGTTTTTTATCATCGGGAATAATCAGTCCTTCGGCATCTCCAAACGTACAAAGCTGTTTGAAGTCGCACAATTCACAAGGGCTGTTAAACGCGTGTCTTGAGGCCTTATGAAAACGACCTTCTTTGTAATCTCGCTCTATGTCAAAACACTTGTTGCGAAACTCTGCGATTTCCGATGTTGTCCTAGCTGGGATAAGTGCAGGCTGTTCTATGACCGGATTGGCCTTTTTCAACATACACATAAACCCTAACTTATCGACTCTATCTATACCTAGTTGTTGACGGTTGGCCTCTACTAAAACGTTATAAGAGGTTAATTGGTCAGATTGCCAAGCAAACAACTCACCATAAGCGGCGGCGGCTGTTTTTAGATCGATGACGACAACTTCGCCTTCATCAGTCATGGCAATTAAGTCTAGATACCCCATCAAGTTCAAACCAGTCCTCAACTGACAGGATAATTTGACTTGTAAGGCGGGGCTTCCATCAGGCATAACAAATACCATCAGGCCAGACTTTTCCCAGGCACTTGGGAATAGGTCCACCATTTTCTTGCCCATTTCGACAAGTTTTTTAGGTGTTTTGGTTACTGAATACTCAACTTCACACTCAGTTTCCTCTTCCCATTTTTCTAGAAATACACCTTCAATATCCGGCATTGAATGACCCATTGATGATGCTAATAGGTAAGTCATGCAGGCTGTATCAATGGCTGATCCGAACGCTAAGTTTGCACTTTTTGCTCGGGCTTTTATTCCTAGGATGTAACGGTAGTACATCATGCGTTTGCATGTGTCGGACGTTATTATTTTGTTAGCGGAAAGCGTAAACACTATGCACCTCCACTAAGAGGTTGAAGTACGAATCTCTTGGCAAACATCCTGGCTTTTCTTAGTGAATTAACACCACTGAAATGCTCAAACCGGGTAAAGGTACGTTTTTCTTTTAAAACGACAAAGAAATCATCCTTTGTTGTTTGCCAGATATGCGCTGTGTTCGGTTTATCAGGTACTTCGATAACAACTGATTTGATAACCTCTTTACCACGCATCTCACGAGACATTTGCATTAATACATGTGCGTCCTCGCCCTGTTTCTTCATGTCATTCTCCTTTAGATCATTAAAATCCTTCAGGTGACACAAGACCCTTAAAGGCGAATGTATCGCCTTTAGGCTTTGAAAACTGTTATTACACGAACAGTTACGTGTTTTGCGGACATAAAAAAATGCCACGCGAAAAATCTTTTCAATGGGTAGCAAGCTGCCTATTAAAAATGCTTCTAATGAATAGTTGAGAACTATTTAGACCGGTACTGCTTGGTCTTTTTGAGCCTGAGAAATCAGGAACGCGGATGCGCTATAAATTACATTAAACACCATTTTTATTGTTTAAGCAAAAAAAGACAACGCAGTAAATCTGCGCTGTCTTTAGGTCTATATTTAGTTATTTTTGATCTTCTTTAAAGCCGCTTTTGCTTCAGCTGACGATGTTACATGGGGACATGCAATACCGGCAATTTCTGCTTGCCTCTTTAACTGCCTCATCAATGCCGGCGCTACATTGCAGGCATTTTCTAAGATATTATTAGTGCTAGTTTCCTGAACTATCTCAACGGCCGGTTTAGGTTCTGGAGTTATTTGGGCAACCGTTGCTTTAACGCTGGTTGTTACGGTCTCCTCCCCCTTTACTGATCGTGTTGTTAGTTCCTGGTCATTAAAATCAGACTGCTCATCTTCATCAAAGATTTCTCCACCAAATCCAAGTTTTGCCAGTAACCTTTGTAGGGCTGCTGTTTCTCCGGTTTCATAATCTTTGTATTGAGCGATCTTTTTTAAAGAACTTGCACTGGCGACAACTTCATTAGATTCATCACGTAACTCACAAGTAAATATTCTACTGGTAAGCGATATTAATTTTTGCAAATCATCTAATTTGGTGCCACTTGTTACGAGCATTTCTGCAATTTTACTTAACGCAGGTGTTGCGGATAGATATTCCTGGCTGCTGGAAAGCAAGCGATACCCTTCACCAACGGGGTATTTTTCAAGAAAGTCTGGTAGTCGCTCTGAAAGCTTCTTGTAGACTGTTACTGATCCATCTTTGTTAAATATATTTACGTCTTTTGCTGCGCTCATGATTCACCCCAAAAATCATCCATTTCTTCTTTCGTCATGGGGTTCATGCCGTTATCCTGACCATCTCCCATGCCATTACTGGCGCTTGGGTTATCTTTTACAACGATTCGATAAGTTTCTACTCGCATAGCTTTAGTTACACGATTTTGCTTATGCTTATCAACCCATTGCTCATCTACGGTAGGTCCTTCTGCAAACAACACGGTACCCTTATCAATTTTTTGGGCCGCACTTTCAGCTTGTTTCCCAGAAAACATGAGCTTGTGCCATGTCGTTTTTGAATCCCATTGCTGAGTTTCTTTGTTTTTCCACGACATTGACGTAGCGACACTAACTTCCATGAACGGTCTCTGGTCGCCGGTATAGCGTAGTTCCGGTTTCCTGCCTACATTTCCTAGCACTGTTTGTTTGTTGTACATTTGAATTCTCCAATTTATTAATTTGATAATGAATGACGGGCTCCTCAGTGTTTAATTCACTGCTTGATCCGTCGGGGTTATATTGGGTTTCAGAGAGGACGACATTTTTTTGTCGTATCGCCTGAATTTTTATGAGCTCATTGCGAGCTGCGCCTGATGCTAAAAGTCCTTGTTCAAGGTAAAGGCCCTGAATTCGGATAAGTTCTCCTGTGTATTGATCAATAAGATCAATTGCATACTCTTGGTTAACGCCATAGTGTCCGTAACTGACTAAAGTACCAGTACGGGGTGTAATGTCGTCGCATTGACTGAGTATGATGGGAGAGCTTGGTAAAGCCTTTTGTTTCAGTTCAGCGGGTAAGTTGTTATAAATCGATTTGAATCGTACTAAGGTGTCTGTTTTCACCGTAGCAATATCAAATAGTTCATAGTCTTTACATGGTCAATCTGATCGAGGGGGCTTTTTAAGATGTTCTTGGACCGCTTTATCGTTAATGAATAAGCGTCGTCGAATATCTCCTTCTTTCATCAAGTACAGTCCAGCATTGAAACACTCGTATCGAACCGTAAAGATCCTATTCGAAAATCGCATTTATGCCCTGTACCTCCTTTTCTGATGTTATAGACACTGTTATTCCCTAGAAGTAACAGCAGTTGAACGCTCAATTTTTTAAGATGAAGAGCGACATCTTTTCCGCGCTGATAAAAAATCAACGGCTAGAAATCCTTGTTGAAAAAGCACGAGAATACGTTTTCAGCAAAAATTTCAGGCGTAAAAAAGCCATCAGCTGAAGGTTATGAATTATCCGAGGTAGGTTTGCAGCGAA
>Ga0209081_1000969_pt1 | contig 17211 bp, 15 predicted proteins | sample GOMGulsemesocosm_4_FD_184636 | JGI IMG/M metagenome (GOLD analysis project Ga0209081, IMG submission 184636) | Methane-oxidizing microbial communities from mesocosms in the Gulf of Mexico - GOM15B Gulf of Mexico (SPAdes) (version 2) | ecosystem: Environmental > Aquatic > Marine > Cold seeps... | reverse complement strand
AATACATGGCTGAGACGGCGTTCGGTACGAATTCCTAAGCGAGACGAAACAACTGCACCCATTAATTCATCGGTATGCAAACTACCCTTCATCAGTAAATTTGCCTCACCAGAACGTATTAACTCTACCGCTTTTTGTGCTGCTGCATGGCTATGCTCCACATCAATAATCAGGTAATCAGCAAGAGACAAGTTATTCTCCTCAGCCAGCTGAATAATACGCTTTTCCGGCCCTACCAAAATGGGGTTAATCAAGCCCTCCTCCGCTGCCTCTATAGCACCTTCCAGAGCTGATACCGAGCAAGGGTGCACAATAACTGTTTTGACTGGCGGGAGTTTACTGGCAAATTTAAACAGCTCAGAAAAACCATCATGCTGGTTAACATGCACATCGGGCAATACAGGCATTGCAATATGCAATTTTTGCTGTGGCGCTTGTACAACAGCAATACCATTCAAGATGACTGCCTGCTTCTGATTTACAGCGATACACTCTAATTCGACAGTCCCAGTATCTTCATGCTTTATTTTTACAATGACAGAAACAGTCACTCTATCGCCTAGATACACAGCCCCCTGAAATTCTAAGTTCTGCTTAAGATAAACTGTTCCAGGACCTGGTAAATTATTCCCAAGCAAGCTAGACAATAACGAGCCAACCCACATATTGTAACCAATATCCACCTTATCGCAGCCATCGATGGGTGCCAGAATATGATCACCTGAGGTGGCAGAAAACAGGGTCAGATTATCCCGTGTCAATGTCCTCTCAAGTGATGCAGTTTGGCCAACTTTAATTTCATTAAATGTATGATTGTCTATAAATTTCGTTACCATTTTTATTCCTTTTGCGAACTTTCGCCGAGTCAGTATTTACCAATTGCATTAGCGAGTTGAATCCGCATTGGCCAGTCATTGTTGGGTATCCTTAGGCAATCAATAGCCAAATAAATATTTAAAAAAAGCGTCATGGCTTCGGCTGGCTTATCAACACCTTGGTAGGCTTCGTGGGTACTTAAAGTTACCGAAAGAGGTAATGGCTTATTGTCTAAACAACCTCCAATATCAGCATCTTCGATAGGTGGTATTTTATTTGTAAGTAACTAAATTCTTTCCTTATAAATACCCAACAAAACCGTTTCATTTCTTTGTGACAGGAACATGGCAGTAGAAAGCCCCACATAACCGACTCTAACAATTGCAACCTTCACCTGCTTTTAGTACTGCTTATTGAACTTTAGAATCTTGCTCAGGTACCAACATGGTTGATTCATACCATTCTGTCATTTCGTCATACATGTCACCCTTCAGTAAGTAGTAAGGGGCTTTGTAGTAGATGAAAATATCATGGAAAGGATCGGTAAGAATTTTGCTACCCCACACCAAGCTGGCTTGAATGCCTTTGATAAAAATGAGTTGAATCATTCTGAAAACAATTGCGCCAACACCTATCATCAACCAAATGTAAGCTATGTTATCTAAATAGCCGCTGATATTGATGGGCGCGCTAAATAAGCTAAAGAAAGTATTATCAAACACTAAAACAAACGGTGTTATTAACCAAATTGAAATTAACACCAGTTTTCGATGTAAGTTATAGCCGACTTTGACGCTTTCTTTGTATTCTTGACTTGCTTGGTTAACATCATCAAAAACAAGTGGCTCAAAAAAGAAGTGGCCAGATTGACGCAGTACCATCGCTAATAACCAGCCAACCATAACGGCTAACATGGGGTTGGAAAAAATTAGTATATAGCTAGTTAAAAAACAGATAGCACTCAGTAAATGTAAAAACTGATTGATACGGTTTTGGTGATAGTATCGGTGGTCATCCCAGCGCTGTTGGCGTAGCTGTTGAATAAATGTCATCAAGTTACCCTCTCTTATTAGATACAGGGCAAGTGTGCAGTATTAATATGACGATTAGATTTCAGCTCTATGACATCTCTCAGTCAGCAGTGCTTGGCCCATTTTAATTCCCTTTCCCATCAAAATACCATCACATAATTGATACTGAGATGATGCAAAAATAATGATGGTAGAGCCATGTTGAAAGTACCCCATTTCCTCACCTTTCTCATAGTGGGCGGAACAAGGAATCTGATTTGGGCCTTGGTACTTAAGGTCTAGCGCCTCAGTTAAGCAGTGGAATTTCATGCTGGCGACTAAAATCGCTGCAACCGGAACAACAACGATGTGATGATCGACCTGTTCTGTATTGAGCTTAAGAATGGCCCGTTCATTTTTGCAATATAATTTTTCAATCTGTTTTAAAGCAATTGGATTAACGTTCCAAGTATCACCTGAAATATAGTTAACCTGATTAACTTCACAAGAAACAGGGGCGTGAAAGCGGTGATACATGCTGGATTTAAGCCGAATGGTCAGGTAAGTGCCATTTTGAAGTTTGGCCGCCAACTCACTGTCTTGCAGCAGTTCGTCTAAATCGTAGGGAAAGCCTTTTGCTTGGTAAACGATACCGTCTTTAATGGTTCCGCAAGCACCGACAATACCATCCGACGGGCTACTAACAATTTCTTTACGATAATCAATTGGTCGCAAGCCCTCTTTTAACTCACGGATAAAGCAATCATGCAGGCTATTAAAGTGATCTTTTTTTGCTTCTGAAAGGTCCAAATCACTAGCAAATAGCCGCCATATTTTAATTGATAACCGTGTTAAAAGTGGGCTGTTAATTTTGCTGTACCAGCCCATAAATTGGGTTAACGTGCGGCGAGGTACTCTATTGGTTAATAAAAAATTTAGACGCTCGGCCGTGCTGAGTTCGCTGATTCTTTTTATCATAGCCACTAAGTAAAAACAAACACTTAGATGGCTACTTTAAGATCAGCGGTGACGGCATTTTCAACAAGGCCAAGATCCTGCATGAACTGGCTCATAATAGGATCTGCCTGATAAGCTTCACTGCGTTTTATTGCATTATCTTGAAAAATCTTGCGATTAAACGACTGTTCAAAATAGGCAATGATGGTGTCACTCATTTGCTGTTTATCGTCTACTAAAAAGCCACTTTTATTATGTTCAATAATCTCTTTCGGCCCCTTACAGTTATAGGCAATAACAGGCATACCGTGTGAAAATGCCTCCAGCACAACATTACCAAAAGTATCAAAGCGTGATGGGAATACTTTAAGGTCTAAGCCATTATATAGTTCGGCTATGCGAGGCTTATCAACCCAGCCTAAAAATAGCGCCTCGGGCAGTTGTTCTTTTAGTTCTTGTTCGGCAGGGCCTGATCCTGCGATAACAAGTTTTACATTGGGTATAACTTGTTGAACGGCTTGAAAAATCTCAGGTAGATCAAAAATACCTTTTTCTTTGCTCAAGCGGCTAGCAAATAATAAAATCGGTGTGTCTGGATTTGCATCTGCAAACAAGCTTTTTTTATCCAACGGCTTAATGTTGGTACTGGCTGGCATGATGTGGTGAGCGGTTAAAAACACCTTGTCTTCGTCAAGTTGCATTTGGTGGCCGGTTAGCCACTCTTTATGCTGGCTGTTGAGCACAAAAACACCTTCAAACTGTTGGTAGAAGAACCGCAGAAAACGCCTGACACGGTCAATTTCGTGGTTGTTTAGCTCGGTAGTTTCTCGAATAAATTCTAACCAGTCGGTGTGCATAAAGAAGTAGCTCGGAACATTAAACATATGCTTCAATAAAAGCGCGACCAATGCCATTGGCCCCTCAGTTGAGCAGACGATTCGATCATAACCGCCTTCATAGAATATTTTTGAAATCTCCAGTACATCGGGAATACGCAGAGGCTGATCACCAAATTGGCCAACGCTATAAGTGGTGAGCGGCCGAACCACGTGTAGGTGTGGTTCTGGCTCTGCATCAGCGTGGCAGATGAGATAATCCACTGGCAGATCTAAGCGCTGAATCTCCTTTAATTTACCGGATAAAGAATTAGACACACCATTTTTATCACGCAAAGTATCGGTTAAATATAAGGCGCGTTTGGGGTGCTTGTGTTTGCCTATATGATGAGCAAAATCATCTAAGAAACGCCTGTTTTGGTATAGCAAACGGGTGCTAGCGAACATTGTTCCACCTAGTATAGCGCCCACTAAAACGGGAAATGATAGCTGGTCCATGATTTTTGGCAAGTTAACCCCATGATGCTTTTTACCTGCTTTTTCTACGCCAAATAGCTGGGACAATTGCAGTGGCATTTCAAATTTACGGGTGATTTCAGCACTGGAAAACCCTTCCAAATTATTATTACTATCGACCAACGGGGTGTTCTCAATACGTTTTATAATCAGCAGGTTAAGTTGTTTAAATAAGTCTTGAACGGCACTGTTCACGACTTTAACGTAGTTTTCGGGGCTGCTACCTTTGCTGTCTGCGATTTGTTCGAGATAACCAATGCAAAACCGATAATCTTTTTTGGTTTTCCACTTAACAAGTTTAGAGGGTTTTTTACCGCGCAAGGCCTGATGGATAAAGTTGAAAAACTTTTGGGTATTTTTGTGCTTTTGAACTTCCAGTAAAAAATTGCTAATCGCTAAGCAAGCGAGCTTATCGGAGACTTCTCCACGGTGAAATAGTAGTCTTAATAAGCCTGGATCTTCAATTTTGGTCGCAACTTGAGAGAAGTAATCCAGTAAGGCAATGTTAAGCTTTTGGTTCTCTTCAACATGACCAAATGGGATGATACTGCCGGCCCGAATAGCCTCAAGAGCAAGCTCAGATGCTTTTTGAGTTTTAAGCCTTTCTGCTAAATTGGGTATATGTAGGTAGGAACCGCATTCGCCTGCAAAAATCCCCATATGGTCATCCGAGCCACCAGTCAGCACTTTTGGCTGATTTGGGTCAACCGCAAAATCACTTGGGTTCAGCTTATGCTTTTTTGCATAACTATTAATTTTATCGGCTGTTAAACCTTCCGCCCAAGACAGGGTTAAAACGCTTTGCCATTGATCTCTTTGGCCGTTAAGGACTTCAAAGCGTTGAAAAATAACCGCTAGCTTTTCAAAAAGCTCTAAGTTTATTGAGTCATTACGAGTATATAAATAAAGTGGGTGCGGCAGAATAACGGGAATATTTTGCTGAGCAGCATAGATTAAAAAAGTATAAATATTCTCGCGCTTGTTGTTTAACTGCTGCTCTTGTTCTGCACTAAATCCGTAGGCAAGTACATGCATAAAAAGGCCGTATTCATTGAAGTAGCAAGTGAATTCGGCGCCAGATAATACATCTTGATCTGCCGCTTTTAAATCCCAGCATGAACGAGCATTATTATGATTGGTGATGGTAATAACATCGCAGTCGTTCTTTTTTAAGCACTTAATAAGGTCTTTCGTTTTCAGCCATGTTTCTGGTAAGCGTAATAATCGCCCCCATAGTTCATCAGGTACGTCGCTGTTATGATCATGGCAGTGCAGATCAATTTTTAGGCAGTTTTCTCTATCAATATTTGTCGACTGTTTGCTTAAATAAGTATCAAATTCATCGCGCAAGGAACGCCTGAAATCACTAATTTTATTACTTGAGTTGAAGTCAATCATAACGTTCCTCCATTAGGTTTGCTGCATAAGCGTGGAAAGCGAGCGTTCAACATGCCTCTAAATATTTGCTTTTTAATCGACTTGTCGCTTAATTTATCGTTTATCCACCACCAACCATCAGCCTTCATTTCATTTGCGGCATCAATAAAACGGTTTGTGACCTGTTCAAAATCATCATCCGTAAAGTTATGGCTCATAATAATTCGGCCACTGCCGACCCAACTTAAAGCCAAACCATGTGCGCGAAGATAGTACTGATACATCCAGTTGTATCGGCTTGGCTGGGTGTAAAGAATGGTCCAGATAGAGGACAGGTTGGCAATTTTCACCGGTAACTTGTTTTCTTCAAAGCGACTGTTTAATGTTTCTACACGCTTATTCCATGTGTCATCTAAAGATTGATATTGCTGCTGAATATCATCTTCTTTAATGCGGTTTAAAAACACATTCATGCTCGCCAACACGTAAGGGTGCGAGTTAAATGTTCCCCGTGCAAAGGAAACATTAACGGGGCGATTAGGTTTGAAACGTCGCATTAGTTGGTGCTTACCGCACACAACGCCAACCGGTAGTCCACCACCTAGGGTTTTACCGTAGGTAACCATATCAGCTTGAATATCAAAGTATTCTTGAGCGCCACGGTAGGCTAATCGAAAACCGGTAAAGACTTCATCAAAGATAAGCACGATAGAGCGCCTAGTGCACACCTCTCGAAGCTGTTTTAACCAATTTGAATAGGCGGTTTTATCAAAGCTGGCCGAACGGCTACTATTCACTAAGGAAGCATCACCAGACGCATCGGCATTTGGGTGTAAGCCTTGCAAAGGGTTAATCAGCACACAGGCAATATCGTTCCGCGTTTCCAGCACTTTTAAGGTGCATTCACTCATATCACTTAAGGTATAAACATCATTGGTTTTGCGCTGATTGCCAATCCCTGGTTGCACACCATCCCACCAGCCATGATATGCACCACATAATCGAACCAGATGTGTTTTACCGGTGTGATAGCGAGCGAGCCTGACCGCTTGCATCACAGCTTCTGTGCCAGACATGTGAAAAGATACTTCATCTAAGCCAGACAAGGCTTTTAGTTGCTCTACGTTATCTTTTATTATTGGGTGGTACGGGCCAAGTACCGGCCCTAGCGCTTTAACTTGTTCAGCGCCTTTTTCCATGCATGTTTTATAAAAATCATAACCAAAAACATTAACCCCATAAGAGCCCGTTAAATCGTAGCTCCAATTATCGTCAAGATCTTTTACTTTAACGCCGCTAGATTCGACAACCATCGCACCTAATTTTAAGTGTTGGCTGAGGTATTGCCGATAAGGAAAGGGAACACGATAGGCATTGGTGAAAGCGATATCGGAAATGCTGCCTTCTAATGAATTATAAAACTCAGTTGTTTTAGCGAACTTTTTATCCAGTAGCGTGGTTAACTTTTTGAACGCTTGTTGGCGTTGTTCAATAACATCAGCAGGTGCGTTATCACTGCTAAAAAACTCACTTTCATCATAATCAAAGGCGGGTATTATTTTTGCTATTCGCCTAGACCATTTTGAATGACCTCTTAGTGAGGGATGTTTTGCTCTGGAAAGACGGAGCCGAACCCATATTTTTCGTGTCAGTAAAAGAACGGCTATTAATATAATGATGGGCGATGAATACGTTTCAAGCATTTAGTCTTAATAATCATTAATTTGAATGGGCTAAGATTAACAATTAAAAATGACAGCTTGATTTCACTTTGAAGACAGCTTTGGAATAGTTGGGGTCATATATCGTTCCCAACCTCACTCTACAAACGGTTTCGAATGAGCCAAGATGTTAACCCCAGCCAACATCAAGAATAAAGTGAGGCAAACCATGAAAAATAGTAACCCCAAAGGCGTGTTAGGAATTGGTTTAACCAAACAAGGTTTGTTTAAACTTTCCGAAAAGCGAGGGCTAAAAAATGAAATGACTAATGAATTAGATTCAAGCAGTAACAGCCTATTTCTTTTGTGCAGAAAACATTCCATAGCAACCAATACCATCATGCAACACGTGGTATTGGCCAAAGCAGGCATTAAAATTACCACTTTGCACCGAGCTTCTTAAGCGTAACCAACTCATTATTTTTTCCATCGGGTATGTCAGCAAAGCAGTGTAGTACAATCGTTTTGATGAGGGCTGAGTATTGGTTGTTATATCTCGGTAATTAATCCCAGCAAAACCCGTTGTTTGCATAGCCTTTTCAAATTCTACTGGTGTTGTCATATTTGGCATTGCCCAGCCGTTTAACACTTTTAACACGTGTTTCCATTCTGTTGCCGTCAATTCCCGCTTACTTGCAAAACCATCGGCCATTGCAAAGTCACCGCCTTTTTTCAGCACTCGGTACGCTTCTTTAATAAAATCAGATTTTTTAAGTGCATAGCAAACACTTTCAAGCGCCCAGACATGATCAAACGACTCATCATCAAATGACGTATTGGTGTAATCTTCAAGCTTAAAATCAACGAGGTGATCAACTCCACGCCGTTTTGCATTTTTATTCGCTTGCTCAATTTGGGTTTCAGAGATGGTGATGCCTGTTACTTTTACACCAAAATTTTCAGCCAACCAGATTGAGCTACCACCGATGCCACAACCTGCATCCAACACATGATCACCCTTTTTCAAATTCAGTTGCGCAGCCAATTGTTCATTCATTTCAAGTAATGAATCACTGTGAGACTTCGTTTGATCTGACCAGTACCCATAGTGGATAGCCAAGTTATTACTGTTTAACCACGAGGTTCTATAGTCCCAATAACTTTGATCATAATAATCTGCTATATCACTCCTTAGATCATCATTAATTTGAGTACGGTGATCAACATCTTGTTCTATAAAGAGTAATTTATTTGAGCTTTTAGACATACAAGGTTAACTAATAATAAGTGAAATAATATAGTATCGAGCAAACTTGCCCAGAGTAATAAACAGTAGGGATGCAATAAAATTAAGCCTTAACCAACCAGCCGCTAAACAAAGCATATCGCCGATAATAGGGAGCCAACTTAATAGCAGTGCGAGACTACCGTATTGTTGAATAAGAGCGTTAGCTTTATTAAAGTTTTTTAAGTTAGTGTTTTTTGGTGGATACTTCGTTGAAGCAAAACGGCCAATATAAAATGTTGTTAATGCCCCCAATGTGTTACCTACTGTTGCTACTAGCACAAGGTAAAGCAGCCCATGTTCCTCATTAAGGATTAAATAAACTAAAACCGCTTCTGAGCCACCGGGCGCCACGGTTGATGATATAAACGCGCTAATAAACAGGCCGGCAACGCCATAACTCTCAACTAGACTTTCAAACACGGCATTAACACTTTTTTATTGTTTGTGCCTAAGAAAGAAAAACAGACTGACTGAAAGACCAACGAGTAATAAAGCAATAAGTAATGCAACATTTTGCATGCCAACATCAAACCCATAAACATCTTTATTAATCTGCCCTGTTATACCGGGAACAGAAGGCAAGTCCCCACTTCCCTCACCCACGATGACCTGAGCCTTCATACCCTTTTCTGTATGCTGCGCTATATCGCAATGGGCTAAGTAAGTTTCATTGGCATTGGGGGTAATAAACGTTCCGCTCGTTTCCCCTCGTCCGTACAGCTCCATATGAAACATACCCTGAGGGTGTAAGTAACTCGGTAAGCCATGAATCATAAATTGGTGGCGAATATCATCCTCATTAATAAAGGTAACCTCTACACGTGTACACTTTGGAAAGCTAAATGAATGCTGGCTGTAACCAAAAATAGTCCCAGGGAATGGCTTCGCATACTCGCGTCCAGCTTTTATCAGTATTTTGTCCTCACCGGCAATCTTCTCGCAACCTTGGGGCAGTTGCTCTGTATTTTCATTCATAACCATTCCCCACTCCCCCATTCTCATAGCTGAGTGTGAATAGCTCGGTAAGAGCAACATCAATAAAAATATGGCTAACAGAACCTTCATCAGGACTGCCTATTTTTTAGCTTAACGGCAACACCGTGTAAGAAACTATAGAGCGAACTCAGTAATAGAAGTAGGACACCAAGCAACATTCCAAGAACAATAACTAATACAACATCTTTAACCGATGTTATTGTTTTGTCTCCTGCATCATCAAAGAAACCGAAAGCATCTGCGGCACTCCATGAGGGCACATTCCCTTTGTAATATTCGGGGCTAAAATAAGGGCTAACATCTTCACCTTCGCCATTTGGCATCGCATGTTTATTAAGGTATTTCCGATAAACAATTTGTGACACATTACCACCGGGAGCAAGACCATTATTGGTGATCGCACGCTCAGCATGGTCATGCATCAGCCAAACGCCTTCACCATAGCTATGTAAACCATCATCTTTTGTATATAAATCTAAATCAACACGCTGAGCTGGCGCCAATCCATAAACATCCCTTGTTACCTGCGCTAATGGATTAACATCGACCCCGTCATAAGCTGTAATGGTGGCTTTATGCCCATGCGTATGCAGCGCTAATATTTCTGGCGTGCCATTTAAAACACGCAGTTTTGTATGCTGATCGGCCTCAACGGTAATTAACGATTCTCTTAGCGTGTAAGGAAAAGACCGACCGTTCAGCATAAAGTAATCATCCGTTCCATCAGTAATATCGTATAGACGGTTCATTTTTTCTGCCAGTTGGCGAGGGTCATTCGATGTTTGAATTAAATTATTAAGAGCCGTATCAATCGCCTGATAATGCATATCATATTCTTGATCAAACCCTTCTTTTACACCGACTGATGGCTGCCTTACCTTACCGGCCCCAACATTAAATGTTTGCACCCAATTGTTTGGCTTATTCTCTTCAACAATAAAGAGGCCTTGTAAGCCCATCATAAAGTGTACTTGCACTTGTACATGGCAGTGATACATCATCGTGCCCGCATGGCGAGGCTTAATTTTATATACATGCTGCTCACCGGGCATGGTCATTTTTTCACTGGTTTGGGGGACACCGTCATTATTGGAGTAGCTATGATCTACGCCATGTAAATGTATCGTATGCGGAAAATAATGTGTATTTTCGAGTATCAACGTAACGTTATCCCCTGCTTCAACACGTATTGGAGCCGACGGTAAACGTAGCAAATGATTGGCAGCGGATGTTTCTCTATTAGCTGTCGCCATTCCTCGGCTTTTAGGTGCAAAAACCCAAGCGCCTGGTTGAATACCTGGTGCTATATCGAAACTAGGAACCAAACCCTCACCATCAGGGGAGCGTCCGTTAAGTTCGGCTATTTCTACCCGAATAATAATATCGTCAGGATCACCATCTCCATCAATATCATTTGTTTTAATAACCGCATCATCTGACAACTGAGTTCTCATCAATACGGGCATAATGACATTATTTGTTCCTAAAACAAAGGCAGCCACTTCGTAGGGATTATCAGGATTACAAGCATCTGAAGGCTGAATATCCACCCCACCGATCGTATAGGCTTTACGCCATTCTGGATAAAGTTCATCACAAACCGTTACCACGCCCATGTCAGGCTTCGGTTTTGACTGTGGAGGTGCCTGGTAGCTAGGCATTCCGATATAGTCAAAAAATCGCTTATTCAGTAAATAAGGATCATAAAGAGCCAGCGCGATAATACTTAGTATTATCGCGCTGAATAATAAACTTAATACTGGATATTTCTTCACTATGAGTGAGAATTAATTAGTCTTTATTGGCCACTTTTGGCTCTTTTTTGAAAAACAAAAAAAGAATAAAACCGACTAATAACACACCTAATGCCACCAACCACCAGTTTCCAGAATCCATAGGAGAGCCCATTCCAACAGAGAATGGGAAACGTGAGACAAAGCGTTCATTCTCACCTTCAACAATCACGTAACCAATAAAGTGCCCTTCTTTCTTAAATTCTTGGCTAATCGTCATTGAACCTGTTGGATAATGTTTAGCAGGAATTTCAAAGAAAGGTGTTTGTGCTAACTCGGCCTCATTAACAACACCATCATCTGCATTACCTAAAGCAGCAGCATCCGACTTAAGAACCCTAAAGTTAACAGTCATATCCCTGAGTTTATCGTCGATAAAATCTAAAACAATAATCGACTTACCTACTCCTGGTAAATCATCGCAAAACTGTTTAGATACATTATTTTCAGGCTGGTAACCAGAAAAACCCATAACATATGGACCAACTTTTAACTTACACAGGTTACCTTCATTAGCAACACCACCGTGCCCCCATGAAGCTGAACTTAAACTAACCAAGATTAACGCATAAAAAACCTTTAACATTCTCTTCTCCTTTTTTATATATTTTCAATCTAGTATATATTGTAAAACATTTGGTTCGCTGTAAATAATTAAATAATGGCCCTGTTTAACAAGGTTAAGCTGACATATGTCAACTTAACGCTGCAATAAAAATCTATCAGCCAAATTAAGTAAAACCTCAACGGCACGACTAACAAAAAAGCAATTATATATGCCATATTAAAGTACCATTTAATTTAACCGTTTCATTACAACTCAACTACCCTAATAGGTAATGTTAAAAACACTTATTCTTAAGCTTGCCGCCATATATTTAACGCTGTACTTTTTATCTGGCTGTTCAAAAACAGGCTCTGCCTTAGAGTCGGTTATTCAACGTGATGAACTCATCGTTCTCACTAGGGAAAGTCCAACAACGTATATCACCAACAAATCAGGAACGTCTGGGTTTGAGTATGAGTTAGTCAGCCTATTTGCGAATAAACTTGGCGTTAAAGTACGCTTTATCTTTCCAGATGAATTTAATGATTTATTACAACTAACGACGGGGCATTCGGCAGACTTTGCCGCTGCGGCTTTAAGCATTACACCCGAGCGTGAAAAAAGACTCTTATTTACCCCGTCCTATTACAGCATTACTCAGCAACTAGTTTACAACTACCGGACACGCCGCCCACGCTCAACAAAAAACCTTACTAGCCCTTTTTTTGAGGTACTTGCAGGTACTAGCCACGCTGAGAACTTACAAAAAATAAAACCTTCACAGCCTTCTTTAGACTGGACTGAAACAGCCAACACCACCGTTACTGAACTCGTTGGAATGGTCGATACAGGATTACTTGATTACACCATTGTAGATTCACATCAATTCCAAATATTACGCACTCAATTTCCAATGCTTAATGCCGCTTTTGATATTTCAGAGCCCGAAGAAATTGCATGGGCATTTGCAAAAAGTGAAGACCTCTCTCTCTATAATGAAGCGGTTAAGTTTCTTAATGAAGCAAAAAAAAATGGCACCATCGCTCAACTACAGGACAAGTACTTTGGTTACTCAAAACAATTAGATTACGTTGGAATACGAACCTTCCGACGCCATTTCAAAACAAGATTTCCTCACCTGCGTACCGACTTCGAACAAGCTGCAAAAAAATACTCTTTGGAATGGTCACTGCTAGCGGCGGTAGCCTATCAAGAGTCTCACTGGAATCCCAAAGCTGTTTCACCAACAGGTGTTCGTGGCATTATGATGTTAACCAAAGCTACCGCTAAACAAATGAAAGTAGCAAACAGGCTTGACCCAAGTCAAAGCATCGATGGCGGAGCTCATTATTTAGCAACGCGGTTAAAGAGGATCCCTTCAAGAATAGTAGAGCCTGACAGAACATGGATGGCCCTCGCATCATATAACATTGGTTTAGGTCACTTGGAAGATGCGCGCATACTGACTCAAAAACAGGGCGGCAACCCTGACAAGTGGATCGATGTAAAAAAACACCTCCCTCTACTTGCTGATAAAAATTGGTATCCAACAACAAAATATGGATACGCCCGAGGTAATGAACCCGTTACTTATATCAGCAATGTCCGTCAATACATTAGAATGCTTGAGCAATTAGTGGACAACCCTACCCCCCCACAAAATGAGATAGAGGTTCAATTACCGGCTCTGTAACTGTCTTTTCATCCAATCTATGGTGTAATCAAACACATCTTCTTTACCGGGTTCATGGTGCAACTCATGATAAAAGTCTCGCCAAACTTTTAAAGTACAAGCTTGACCCGACTGCTCCGCAAACATCACACTCGACTTATGACAGGTCAATCCATCTGCATCCCCGTGCATCATTAACAATGGAAAGCTAACCTCTTTTACATCTTGCAATAACTGTTCACCCGCTTCCAACATCTGCGTACCTAGTTTAGCTGAAATCCTATCGTGCACTAACGGGTCAAGCTCACACAGCTCCAATATCGACTTATCTCGTGTCAAGGTCTGTCGATCCACTTCATTTGATAACGACAAACTCGGCCACCACGACTGCAACCAGCGGCCCAAAACAATTTTCCATTTAGGTGGCTCAAATGCAGGTTTAAATAACGGCGCACTAAGTACAATACCTTTGTATTGCCCTGTATGAGATAGCGCATATTTAAGAGCCAACGTGCCACCTAAACTATGACCATATATAAAGTGAGGTTTATCTAAGTCAATAATTGAAGCTTGATTTAAAAACTCTGCAATATCAGCAACCATCAAACTAAAGTCATCAGTATGCCCTCGGGGGCCAGCCGATTTACCATGCCCGCGCAAATCAAATGAAACAACTTCCACACCAAAATTAGCAAAATACTCAGCCATTGGCGAATAGCGGCCGCTGTGTTCACCTAAACCATGAATAAGACAGAGTACCATTTTAGGCTCAGTATCAGGCTGCCACCTAACCGCATGCATATTAGTTCCGTCTGATGCTATCCATTGTATCTCGCTGTGTTTAACCATTCGTCATATAGTCCATATATTTAAGCGTCAACTGCCTGAACTAAAAGTATACGTATAATGTCAGCAATTGCGGCTACATTTTCATACTTCATTTTTTGCCCGTCATAATTCAAGCTAATAGAAAGCTCACCATTAACGGTTGTTACCGCTGAGCACAACGAAGTTAAGGCCGATGGGCACAAGTTAAACGATGATTCCAGTACCTGCACACCTTTCAACCCATCGTAAGAAATTCGTCCTAAATTGCTAATAATACTAGAGGCAGGAGACAAGCCGCCCGACACTGACAATAAACGCTTTGCGCCTTTTTCTGTTGGCTTAAATAAAAAGTCAGGCGGTAGGTTTCGCCAAAAACTAAGCGCAGCATCACGTGATAGGTGCGACTTAAGTTGCTCATGAGCTCTTTCAACAATGCTCCAAAATGGTTCGCCATTTTTAAGTTTAAGTACTGTTAAGACAAAGCTAATATATAAACCTACCTCATTCTCAGGTACCGCTTCTGTTAACTGGGAGCGTATATCAACAGGGGAAGATATCGCCATAGGCCGCCAGCGATTATTCGATCCCAATGAGTTTAATGCGTAGAGTTGAGCTGCAATCAATACCGACTGAAGGCTAAAACCTCTACCCTTACACGCAGCAAGTAAACGGCTTGTTTCCGCTTTACTGAGTTTTAAAAAGACACAGCCTAGCTGACAATAACCTATTGACCGCCTTTTAAAAGCTGAAACATGCCTAGGGTTTCCATAGCGGTACCAATCTCGCATTTCAGCCGAGCGATTCACTAAGGCACGCAAGCGACCTTTAGCCCCCTGATAGCCAGCAGGCAGCAAATCATCCAAGGCGGGGTGACTAAGCAGAGGTTCAATCGGCTCATTAAGCATCACTGGGTTTGTTGCCAACCTTAGCAACCGTCGCATTAAATGGGCTACTGAGGCCCCACCAGAAATGGCATGATGACAGATAAAAAACACCACTGACTGTTCCTGCATCGGCATATAAAAGCACTTGATTAGAGGGTAAGCACTCGCTGAAAAAGGAATCGCCACCTGATCCAAGATATCCTTACGCCAATGAGTCGCGTCACTTTTTAATACTTGAACCTCTATAGAGGGTGCTTCTACCGATCTAAAGTAAACGTTATTCGCTTCAACACAAACCCGAACGCGTAACATAGCTTGCTCTTGCAGCAAACGGTCCATCGCTTGCTGCAAATTCGAAGGCTCAAGCTCGCCACTCAGCAAAGTATAAAAAGAAAAGCTCATCGTGCTGGCCTGATCAAACAGCCAAAAAAAACGTTCTGCTCGCCCTAGTCGGCGATTAATTTTTTGTACTTGTTCGATATCACTCATTAAAAAACCTTCTTTTTAAATGTATAGAGAACCAAAACAAAACATATTACATTCGGTGGCAAATCCAATCGGCCAAGCCATTTACGACTAAAGTACTATCCAAGTCATTGTGTGGTTCATGGTAACTATCAGGGTAAATAAATAAGGTCTTATCTTCAACACTCAAGCGTTCAAAAAAGGCCTTTGTTCCTTGCCAGGAATTTAGCCAATCTGGCTCACCATGCGTCATCAATATAGGGGTCTGAATAGTCGTCACATTATCTTCAATTCGCTGCATCATTCGCAGCACATCCGCACCCCAACGTGCCGATACGTTTGTATGAATTAAAGGGTCTTCTTGGTAGGCACGAACCTCACCGTTACAACGAGAAATAGCCTGAGCATCAATCTTAATTTTTAAGGGAAATGCAGGGCGTACCTTTGCAATATAACCCACCAGTTTTTTCTGCCAGGCTGGCGCAACATCTAAGGGTTTAAGAGCAGAAGAACTAATGATCGCCCCCCAAATCTTACGTGTTGTCGTTTCTAAAAAATCTAGAACGATTAATGACCCAAAACTATGTCCCAAAATAAAAAAGGGCACATCACCACAAGACATATTATCAATTTGTATCTCTAAGTCCCGCTGGTAATCCGACCAAGCATTAATATGCCCTCGTTGCCCCTCTGATTTTCCATGCCCCCGTAAATCATAAAAGTACAATGCAATGCCTGCCTGCAACATTGGAGTGATAAATGCTTGGTAACGTCCACTGTGCTCACCCACACCATGAACAACCAATAATGCGGCCTTAATAGGCTGTGCTGGTAAATAACAATGAGTATAAAGCTCTGTACCATCGAATGAAGAAACAAAGCTCTCATGGTGCTGCTCATTGTTATTCGTCATGTTAACGACGCTTCTTAAAAAAAGCCGTTAATAAACCTGAACACTCGTCCTTAAGCACCCCACCTGTCCATTCAACATGGTGATTTGTGTAATCCGCTTTAGTGAGTGATAAGGCGCTACAAACAGCACCACGCTTAGGGTCTGTTGCCGCAAAAACGATGCGTTTGATTCTTGCATGTTGAATAGCCCCCATACACATCACACACGGCTCAAGCGTGACATATAACGTGCAATCAACTAAACGATAATTCTTAAGTTTTGAGCTGGCTGCTCGCATGGCGATGATTTCAGCATGCGCAGTTGGGTCACAGTTCTTTATTGGTAAATTGTAACCTTCTGCGATGCATTCATTATCTTTAACAATTAACGCACCTACGGGCACTTCACCTTCTTGTTCAGCCTGATGCGCTAAAGCAATGGCTTTGCGCATCCAAGTTTCGTCTGAATTAAGTTTTACTATTCCCACTCGAAAAACACCCTTTTATTTACGCTACATATTACCTATCTTCTCGTATTACGATGCGCCGGATTAAGCATAATACCCAATAACCCTACCAACAACGTAATTATAAAAGTGATGGCAAAAGTTAACACAAACCATAGCACCGAAAAAATACCACGAAGAAACTTCATCACACTCTCCTTGTATATG
>Ga0209081_1000967_pt1 | contig 17235 bp, 15 predicted proteins | sample GOMGulsemesocosm_4_FD_184636 | JGI IMG/M metagenome (GOLD analysis project Ga0209081, IMG submission 184636) | Methane-oxidizing microbial communities from mesocosms in the Gulf of Mexico - GOM15B Gulf of Mexico (SPAdes) (version 2) | ecosystem: Environmental > Aquatic > Marine > Cold seeps... | reverse complement strand
TCAGCAGCGAGAGCGCAAAAATACCGAACGTGACAGCGATGTTAAAGCTCAAGACAGAGCGGCTCGCACGACGCGTGAAAGTAAACCTAAAGAATCAGTTGAGGTATCGACAAAGCAAGATGCCCCGGAGCCTCATAACACTCGTGACGCAGCTGTTGAATCAAAAGCAGTGGTGGCAGACGAGGTTGTCAGCGATCAGGCTGCAGAGCAACCATTAGAGGCTGAGGGGAAAGAAACAGAGTCGCAGGGAAATGAAGCCGAGTCAGACGTGCCTGAAGAGGAAGCCGTCGTGGTCCTTGACGATGCTGAGCTTGACCCTGAGTCTGAGGAAAGCCTACTGACAGATAGTGTTGCTGTGTCTCCGCAAACAGAAAGCCAAGCACCACAAGCTCAAGCTGCGGTTATAGGGGACGAGGGAGCGCTTGAGAAAACCGTATTGGATGAGCGTGAGCTTGCAGAGGCAAAGAGCAATTCGCCAGCGGCGTCTGAAACTTTAATAGACCCCACAATGGCGAGTGAACCAGTTAAAACTGAAAGTGGCACGGTTGCCGAGGGTCTCACCACATCGGCCGCGGCGGTAAGCCAAGCTTCTGTGGTCAAAGCTCCAGTCAAAGAAGAGCGACCGGTCGAAGTTTTAGCGAGTAGTGCTGCGAAGGTGGGTGAACCGGCGCTGGTAATGACGCCCTCATCACCTGCAGCAGAACCGATGGTGTCGAATTCTTCAAGTGGCTTTTCTACGACAAGCCGCGAATTCGGTACCGGGCCCTCAAACCCATCTATGCGTGCTCATACAGCCAGTAATTCAGGCGACTCGAATGAAATGACCTTTGGTGAATTGAAGGCCAGCTTGTCTTCTGAAGGGGCGGCTGATAACAAAGCTCAAATCGACCCAAAAAATACTCAAACGAGTTTAAAGGCGGCTGCAGGCCTCACTTTAGATCTTGCAACAACGTTGACAAGTTCTGACCCCGCCCGTCAGGCAGCGGCCTTGAAGGAGGGGGCGACGACGAGCTCTAGTACCGCGATTGAAGGGCCTAGAATTGCGGCTAGTACACTGTCTCAATTCCAAACGGGCTCGGTTCGAGGCGCACAGGTTCAAGTTTCGGTGCAAACACCGGTTGGCCAACAGCCTCAGTGGGGCAGCGCGGTAGCTGAAAAGGTACTGTGGATGGCCGCGCAAAACTTAAAGTCTGCTGAGATTCACCTCGACCCGCCTGAGTTGGGACCGTTGATGGTGAAAGTTACGGTAAGCCAAGACCAGGCGAGCATTACTTTTGCTAGCCAGCAGGTAGCGGTGAGGGAAGCACTGGACCAGACCGCTTTTCGGCTGCGCGAGCAGTTCGATGAGCAAGGCTTGAATCTTGTTAATGTCGATGTCAGCGATCAGGGTTTTGGGCAGGAAGCAAGCGGTGATCAGGAAGAAGGCGGCCAGAATGGATCACAGGCGTCGGGCGCTGAAGGAAGTGAAGATGAGCGAACAGTACCCGTGGGGGAGGAAGTCGGTATTGTGGATTATTTTGTTTAGTTCTTTGTTCTCTGGTCGAAGTAAAAGGCCAGTTTAGGAGCTCATACGGGGTGGCGCATCAAATATGGCTATCCTGTCATCCTAGAAGACCCCTTGAACCCAACTCCTTGACGCCGTCTTGGGGTCTTTTACTGGCATTGCTCAGGAATTTCTTTTGTTTTTTTCTCGCCAATCCTCTTTTAGTGCTATCGCAAGCACTTGATAATCAACTAGAATTTACTCCGAACTCCCAAATAGCTGCGATTTTGTGGCATGGGTCTTGCTGATTGGCTCTATACGGCGGCATTTAGAGCCTTGGACGACGGAATATTGACATGGCTGAAGAAGACGAGGGGCAGGTTGAGGACGCTCCGAAAAAAGGTGGCAAGAAAAAGCTCATCGTAATGATTGTAATCGGCTTAGCGCTGATCGCACTGTCAATTGGCGGTACCTTATTTGCGCTGCAAATGCTGAACCCCGAGGACGAAGCTGTGGCCTTGGAAGGGGAAGAGGGCGAGGCTGCTGATGCCGAACCCATCCGACAATCCGCAATTTATTTTCCTTTGAAACCGCCCATTATCGTTAATTTTCAGGCTAGGGGGCGCCAGCGGTTTTTACAAGCTGAGCTCACGCTAATGGCACGAGACAACGAAACGATTGAGGCGGTCGAGTTACACATGCCGATGATTCGCAATAGTTTGGTCATGTTGTTTGGCGGTCAAATTTATGAGGACATGCAAACGGCAGAAGGCAAAGAACTTTTGCGGCAGGAAGCGCTCACAGAGGTGCAGCGCTTGCTAGAGCAGGAAACGGGCAATCCTGGCGTGGAACAAATTTTGTTCACAAATTTTGTGATGCAGTAATCAGGGCAAGTCACTGACTTAATAAGGGTTAAATAACGTGCAAGACCTACTCTCGCAAGATGAGATCGATGCGCTCCTTCACGGAGTGGACGACGGCGATGTCGATACGGAATCGGATCTCGAGCCGGGTGAAATTAAGGCTTATGATCTGACGAGCCAAGACCGTATTGTACGCGGTCGTATGCCCACCCTTGAAATGATCAATGAACGTTTTGCGCGCTATACGCGGGTAAGTATGTTTAATTTGCTGCGCCGAGCCGCTGATGTGTCTGTGGGCGGCATCCAGATTCAAAAGTTTGGCGAGTACGTGCACACCTTGTATGTGCCTACCAGCTTGAATATGGTTAAGTTTCGCCCCCTGCGTGGTACTGCTCTAGTTATCTTAGATGCCAAGCTTGTATTCAAGCTGGTGGACAATTTCTTTGGCGGTGATGGTCGCCATGCAAAAATTGAAGGCCGTGAATTCACCCCCACCGAACTGCGTGTGGTGCAAATGGTTTTGGACCAAGTTTTTGTTGATTTAGCGGAGGCCTGGAAGGCAGTAATGCCCATTGAGTTTGAGTATATCAACTCAGAAGTTAACCCCTCTATGGCAAATATTGTGAGCCCCAGTGAAGTGGTTACGGTAAGCACCTTTCATGTGGAGTTAGACGGTGGTGGTGGCGAACTTCACCTAACCCTGCCTTATTCTATGATTGAGCCCATTCGCGAAGTGCTCGATGCGGGTTTGCAAACCGATACCGATGAGCAGGACGATCGCTGGGTAAAGGCCTTGCGTGAAGACGTTATGGCCGCAACAGTAGATTTGGAGTGTGATTTAATTACGACGGACATCACTCTAAGAGACATTGTAAATTTAAAAGCTGGTGATGTGATCCCAATTGAAATGCCAGAATATCATGTGGTCACGGCTAATGGCGTACCGATGTTCAGAACCAGTATGGGGCAGAGCCGCGAAAACTTGGCTTTAAAGATTAATGATTTTATCGATCGGTCGAATGCGTATAATATTTCGGCCGCGGAAGGAGTAGTGCCCAATGAGTGATGATATTAACGAAGAAGACGTTGACCAAGGTTCGATGGCGGACGAGTGGGCCGCCGCTATGGAAGAACAGGTTGATATAGACGCAATTGTTGATGACGCCGATATAAATGCTGTGGGCCTAGATGAATTGATTGATGATGGGGCACCGGTAGCCTCACATGACGGCCAGGATCTCGACGTGATTTTGGATATACCCGTTAGCATTTCTATGGAAGTAGGGCGTACAGCGATTACCATTCGCAACTTGCTGCAATTAAATCAGGGCTCCGTGATTGAACTGGATCGATTGGCCGGCGAACCTTTAGACGTGCTGGTGAATGGTACCTTGGTGGCGCATGGTGAAGTGGTCGTGGTGAATGAGAAGTTTGGTATTCGTATGACTGATGTCATCAGTCCTGCTGAACGCATTAAGAAACTGCGCTGATCGCCGCGAGATGATTAAATCAATAGTGATGTTTTTACTGCTGGGGCTAATCAGCTCAAGCCCCATTTTCGCGAGCGAATCTGTCGCTCAGAATACTCCTGCTCAAATGTCTCAGACGCCAAATAATACTCCCGAAAGTCAATCTAAAGCTGTAACGCTTCCCGTGACTAGCAGTACGCCGGCTGTGAGTACAAGCGCATTTTTTGGCGAGGTGATGGCGGGTCTAATTATTGTCTTGCTGATGATCTTTGCCTTGGCCTGGATGGTTAAGCGCATGGGCGCGGGAAGCTTCTTGTCAAATCAACAGATGAAAATTGTCGCCAGTGTGGCGATGGGTACCCGCGAGCGGGTGGTGGTGTTGGATGTAGGAGGAAAGCAAGTTTTATTGGGTGTCACGCCACAAAATATTAGTACTTTACATGTATTTGATGAACCGGTGATTGGTGAATCAACAGACGACAAAACCGAATCGGATTTTGCTCAAAAAATAAAATATTTTATGCAAAAAAGGCCGGGTTCATGAGTAAGTTTTCAGGGGGGCGCATCGCTTTAGCGCGTGTTGCAATGGCCTTGTTGCTGCTACTGCTTAGTGTTTCTTCTGCGTGGGCGCAATCGAGTGCCGTCGCGCAAACAGGCAACCCCAGTACAGTTACTACAGACTCAAGCGTAAAACCCCTGGCGGGAATACCAGGTCTGCCAGCAATGACCGTTACCACCCAGGCAGACGGTTCCCAAGATTATACCGTGTCGTTGCAAATTTTAGCGATTATGACGGCGCTGACACTGTTGCCATCCTTGCTTATGATGATGACGTCATTCACGCGAATTATTATTGTCTTTTCAATTTTGCGTCAGGCTTTGGGTTTGCAGCAGTCGCCATCAAATCAAATATTGGTAGGCTTGGCCTTGTTTTTAACCATGTTTATTATGACTCCTGTATTTACGGCCGTGAATGAAACGGCATTGCAACCTTATATCAATGAGCAAATCACATCGGGAGAAGCAATTACGCGCACGGCGGTTCCTTTTCACAAATTCATGTTGGCGCAAACGCGGGAATCTGACTTGGAATTGTTTATGCGCATTGCCGAATCACCGCCTGTCGATACCGCTGAAGACGTGCCCTTTACAATCTTGGTGCCAGCCTTCGTCACCAGTGAGTTAAAAACAGCTTTTCAAATTGGCTTCATTATTTTCATCCCCTTTTTGGTGATAGACATTGTAGTCGCCAGTGTTTTGATGGCTATGGGTATGATGATGTTGTCGCCCTTGATTATCAGCTTGCCTTTTAAAATTATGTTGTTTGTTTTGGTGGATGGGTGGGCCATGATCATTGGCACGCTCGCGGCCAGTTTTGCGATATAAGGAGGAAACATGACACCCGAAATTGTAATGGACCTTTTTGGCGAGGCTTTTTATCTCACAGTGATCATGGTCGTAGTTATTGTTGGCCCGAGTTTGATGGTGGGCCTTATGGTGAGTATGTTTCAGGCGGCTACACAAATTAACGAGCAAACATTGAGTTTTCTGCCGCGCTTAGTGGTAACACTCTCTACCATAATGATGGTTGGTCCTTGGTTGATAACCAGTTTCATGGATCTATTTACCCGCTTGTTTACGGAAATTCCGAACCTCATCGGTTGACCCCATGAACATCACTGATTTGGAAATTTGGCAATTTGTGGGGCAGTATGTTTGGCCTCTGTTTCGCATTGCGTCCTTTTTTATGGCCGTGCCAGTGCTCGGTTCAAAACTTATTAACGCTCGCGCTCGCTTAGCACTGGCGGTGATGATCACTATAATCATCGCACCGATACTTCCCCCTATGCCTGCGGTAGACCCAGTGTCCATTCAGGGCATGTTGATTGTATTTCAACAAGTGCTAATTGGGGTGTCCATGGGCTTCGTCCTTCAGGTCGTTATGCAACTGTTTGTGTTGGCGGGCCAATTTATCGCGATGAAAATGGGTTTGGGATTTGCGTCGATGAACGACCCTTCCAACGGTGTTAGTGTTACGGTGATCTCGCAGTTTTATTTGATGATGGCTACTTTGTTATTCTTAAGTTTTGACGCCCACCTTTTAATTATTGATTTGCTTGTTGAAAGCTTTAGAACCGTGCCCATTGGTGGCGAAGGCTTTGGTCTGCAACAATTTTTTGATATCGCCTCTCTGGGGTCTTGGATGTTTGCGGGCGCCCTAGTTATTGCCCTGCCTCTACTCACAAGTTTGCTCGTGGTGAATTTGGCTTTTGGTGTGATGAGTCGTGCGGCGCCACAAATGAACGTATTCGCGGTGGGTTTTCCGATTACCCTCGTATTTGGTCTGATTCTGATCTGGTTTGGTCTCGCCAGCTTCTTGCCTAATTACACCACCTTTCTCGGCCAAGGTATGACTATGGTGCGAGAGTTGATTGGAGTGTTCTGATGGCCGAAGGCGACAGCAGTCAGGAAAAAACAGAAGAAGCCACGCCCCGAAAACTCGATAAAGCTCGGGAAGAGGGGCAAATTCCCCGTTCCCGTGATTTGACCACCAGTGCCATTTTACTGGCAGGTACTATTGGCTTGGCGATATTTGGTCAATTTATATCCACTCGTCTTGCCGATATTCTACGCTTCAATTTCTCTTTTGAACGCGAAGTAATTTACGACAGTAATTTAATGATTACGCACCTAGCCGCTTCGTTTTACGATGGTCTTATTGCATTAGCCCCTCTGTTCGGCATTCTTCTGGTTGCCTCTATCGTTGGCCCCATTGCTCTTGGCGGCTGGCTGATGAGTGCTAAGGCTATGGCGCCAAAAATGAGCCGCATGGATCCCGGTGCGGGCTTAAAACGTATGTTTGGGTTTAAAGCGTTGGTGGAACTGGGCAAAGCGCTGGGCAAAGTTCTGGTGGTGTTGGCGTTAGCCATTATTTTGCTGATGAGTTTGCAGCATGAGATGTTGGCATTAGCTTACCTTGAAGTGGTGCCGGGTATTGTTCGCTCTATGGAAATTAGCGCTTGGGCTGCAATCGCGCTGTCAGCTTCAACACTGATTATTGCCGCGATCGATGTGCCGTTTCAAATATTCGAGCACAGTAAAAAATTAAAAATGTCGATGCAAGATATCAAAGACGAACACAAAGACACTGAAGGTAAACCCGAGGTGAAAGGCCGCATTCGCCAGTTGCAGCGTGAAATGGCCAACAATCGACAAATGTCGGCGGTTCCTGAAGCCGATGTGGTCATCACCAACCCTACGCACTATTCGGTCGCCATTAAATATGACCCAGACAGCATGAATACACCGATCTTACTGGCCAAAGGAGGAGACCATGTGGCGCTGAAAATTCGCGAAATAGCGAAAGCCCACGATGTGCAAATTATTGAGTCACCTATGTTGGCGCGAGCCATTTTCCATACCACGGAAGTGGAGGACGAAATCCCCGGGGGGTTGTACGTAGCCGTTGCTCAAGTTTTGGCCTATGTGTTCCAGTTGCGCAATTTCTACAAGGGGAAAGGGGACAAGCCTACTTACCCCAATAACGTCACAGTGCCTAAGGAAATGCGCTACGACTAAGCAAAGCTGTTGGTTTTGCCTTTACCTTTTGTTGACTAGTCAGTCATTCTCTTATTTTTCTTGAAAATAGTGCTTTTTTCGATAAAAACCTGTTTTTTTAGCAGTTATTTTTGAGGGGAAGGAGTATTACTTCGTCCTAATACCATTAGAAGATAATTCTAAAGCACGAGTTATTGTGTGATTTGCCATATGAGGAATTCCTTTTATAGCATTTCGAAATTACCTTCTTCTAGTGTTAAACCTGAGTCTGCGAAAAGAGACGGCCCCTAAGGTGTCCGTACCTTTATCAAAGACCATATAAAAATATTAAATTGAGGAAATACAAATGAAGCTTTCTGCGAAGGTGCTACTCCTAAGTGCCGCGATAAGCTCTGCTACTGCATTTGCAGATACAGGTGCGCTGCGGGTAAAAATTGTTGACGGTAATGGTAATGCAGTTGTGGGTGCGATGGTTGATGCACACACATCTGAAAGTTTAACCGGTCGTAAAGGTGTTACAGACGCAAATGGTGAAGTTAGGTTAAGTGGCCTTGACCCTTCTGCCAAGTATGTTGTGGCCGTGCAGGGTGATGGTTATCAAGCCATTAAGAGCCAAAACGTACGTGTTGTTAGTGGTAAGAGCTTTGCGCTGAATTATGCTCTTGAAGCGGCCTCGTCAGGCTCTTCTGATGTTGAAGAAGTGACGGTGATGGGTCGTGCAATGCAGTTGATAGATACAACTTCTGCTACCGTTGGCCAACACATTACTCTGGATTTGACCGAATCACTGCCAACAGGCCGTAGTTTTCAGTCTTACCTTCAGTTGACTCCAGGTGTTAAGCCTTCTTTGGGCGGCAACCCTGCGTCCAAGTCCGGTGTTAACTACTCAGACAATACTGACAGCAAGGGCAATACCAGCGGTTCTTCAACCGACAATATGTACTACATTGACGGCGTAAATATTACCGATAACTACAATGGTAAATTTGGTGCCAATTTCAACTCTGAAATCATTCAAGAACAGCATGTATTGACTGGCGGTCTGCCAGCTGAATACGAAGGTGGTACTGGTCTAGTGTCACGTGTTATTACCAAGTCTGGTAGCAACGAATTCCATGGTTCTGTTAACTACTACGCACAAAGTGACTCTCTAGTTGCCGACAACGACCACCTTAATAGCAAGAGTTTCTCAACCTTTGATACTGCGTTCACTCTGGGTGGCCCAATAATTAAAGACAAGTTGTGGTTCTATACCTCTTACCAAATTAAAGAGCGTGATGATGATATCGTTGATCCAGTTAGTGGCGTAGCTTTACGTTCTGTTAAAACTGATAACAAGCTCGGTTTTGCGAAACTGACGTGGCAGGCAACGGACAACGACAAAGTTGTAGTTTCTTGGTTTAACGACCCCACGACCATTTCAGGTACAGACCAGGACGATGTTCCTAATAATAGGGACCGCGCTCAGGATCAAGGTGGTGATAACTACAAGTTTGAATATTCTCATACTTGGGATGACGCAATTCTGACAGCTCATTATTCTGATCACGAAGGTGAGTTGACTAGTGCGGCAGCAGTAAAAGATACTCGTGATGACGTAGCATTTTTAACGGGCGCAACGCCAACTTCTGAAATGCTTAATGCGGGTGGCTACGGACAGGACACTGTTGAATTCCGTAATAAAAAGGAATACGGCATTACTTTTGAGTATTTCTTGGATACAGCGTTTGGCTCTCACGAGTTCAAAGCTGGTTATAGCGTCACGGAAAACGAACGTCTGTATAACTTGGTCTACACAGGAGATGGAGCGCAGTACTATTCTATTGGTACCGGCGACACAGGCGCAACCCTTGGAAGTTATGTGTCAGATGCATGGGTAGGCGAACTGGGCCTTTCTGAAGAAGACTATCTTCGTATGCAGCAGGCCATGTCTAGCAGTGCAGATTCCGCCTATTACCTCGGCTTACTGGATACTGATAACAGCGGCGTTATCGATGATGGTGAATTAGCTGCATTGACGTTTAACAGCACTGCCGGTAACCCTAGCGGCAATGTTAATGTCTCACGCATCAACCAAGTAGAAGCTGCACCTTTGGCGTTTGCATCAGAAGGTGAATCTATCTATATCCAGGACAACTGGAATTACGAAAAATGGACAATTAATGCCGGTGTTCGTGCTGAAAAGTGGGATCACTTTGCCTCTGACGGTCGCGATATTTCTTTCTTCGATTGGGAATTTGCACCTCGTTTGAGTGTTGTTTATGACATTAATGGCGATGGACAAAGCAAGGTTTGGGCTTACGCTGGTCGCTATTACGATCCACTGCGTACAGATATGTCGGCCTTTGCGGGTACCATGGCAGGCTCCGTTCGCGAGGAAGATATCTTTGTTGGCGATCGTTGGCTTACCTACCGCACGCGTGGTGGTACTAATGAGCAGCAAGCGTTCTTCTCTCCGGCTACGAAAACGCCTTATACTGACGAATTCTTAGTCGGTTATTCGCGCTCTTTGGCCGAGAACATAAGCGCGGAAGTTGTCTACACCCAGCGCGAATCTAAAGACATCATGGAAGATTTTGACCTGGCGCTTTATACTGATCCGGCTGCAGCGGGTGATTTCACTTTGCCCCTATCCTATTTCGGCTATGACGAAATGCCAAACTCCACTTACGTAATTGGAACATTGGAAGGTGGCAAGCGTGAGTACAAAGGGCTGGAATTGACTTTGCGCAGACACCGCTCAGAAAATTGGCAGATGCTTGCGTCATATACTTATAATCTGGCTGAAGGTAACTCCAACTCTGACGGCAATGCCGACTTCCAGGGTGATGTATTATGGCTGGACCCACGCTCACCAAATGCGTTTGGTGATCAGCCGGGTAACATTGAGCACCTGTTCAAGTTTGCAGGTTCTTATACCTTCGATAATGGCATTGAAATCGGTGCAGTCTATAACTGGAACTCCGGTATCCGTTATAGCAGCACTTGGTCCGTATACGGTCGTCACTTGCCAGATCGTGTTGATACAGCCTATGAGGCTGGCGGCGTTACCACTCGCTGGTTGACTGATACTGCGATTGGTTCTGATGTGACTCCTTCTTACGGCACATTAGACCTTCGTGCGAAGTACACCTATGAGATCGCTGATGGTTATAAGGCAGAGTTCTTCCTTGACATCTTCAACGCTCTGAATGATCAGTCGGTTACCCGTCAGATGGATCTTTCTGCAGGTGATGAGAACTACCAATACGGCGATGCAGATCGCTGGGTACAACCACAAAGATTGTATCTTGGTGCTCGCATGTCTTTCTAAGTTGAGCCTAACTTAAATTGACATCGAAACCGGGGAGCTTTGCTCCCCGGTTTTTTTATGCCCATCAATTGAACGGGCAGGCGTTTCTTAGAGAGGAGTTGCGGCAAAATATTTTAATAATATAAATAATATATTTAAGCGTTGATATGTTATTCTCCCATCTAATATAAACACCTTTTCCGGAGCCGAAATGACCAATTCCAATTCCAAATTCATACTCATCGACAGCATTGATGTAAAAAACACATTGGGAGAGGGTGTTATCTGGAATCACCAGAGCGGGGCAGTTTGGTGGACAGATATTCAGGAGTGCATAATCTATCGTTATCATCTGGCCAGTAAAACATTGTCGCAGTGGTCAACGCCAGAGCGTGTAGGCTGTATGGGCTTCATTGAAAACGACAGCCGGCTAATTGTTGCTTTTGAAAGTGGCTTTGCTTATTTCGACTGTGAATCAGGAGCCGTTGATTACTTGGCCAAACCTGAAGCGCAGGTGCTCGGTACGCGCTTCAATGATGGTCGAGTCGATCGTCAGGGTCGATTCTGGTCAGGCACAATGGTCGAAAACGCCGATATTAATACCCAGTTGGGCTCCCTGTACTTATTGGGCCGCGAAAACTCGGCCGAGCGGAAAGTGTCTGAGGTGACAATTTCAAACGGCCTTTGTTTTAGCCCAGACTCTCAAGTGATGTACCATTCTGACTCTCCTCGCCGGGAAATCTATGCCTACGACTTTGACGCCAACAGTGGTGAAATTAGCGCAGGAAGGGTGCATATCAAAACAGCAAAGGGCTGTTACCCCGACGGTGCTTGCGTCGACAGTGAGGGCTGTCTATACAGCGCTCAGTGGGGAGGTTCAAGGGTTGTACGTTATTCTCCGGAAGGGCAGGAGCTTGAAATATTGCCCATGCCCGTCAGTCAGGCGAGCTGTGTCGCATTTGGGGGGGAGAATCTTGATTTAATGTTTGTTACCACTGCACGGGAAGATTTATCGGAAAAAGCTTTGTCACAGCAAGCTTTAGCCGGCAGTTTATTAATCTTCCAAACGGACTTCAAAGGTTTGGAAGAGCCATTTTTCAAACTATAGACTTAGCTCCCAGAAAAAATACGCCATTGTTGTACCTATGAAGGTTTAACTTATAGTTTAATTAATATTGATGGTGTTCTATTCAAGCTACTGCAAGAAAGGCATCTTCGTAGTAGCTCAAAATGATGAAATTCAGGAGCGAAGTGGCTCATTGTTATCAACGATTTTGTCAAATGTAAACCCCAGTTCGAATTGATCTCTCGCCCATGCGCAGGCTTCCAGACGATTTCTGAAATTGTGCTTTTTGAATAGGTTGTAAAGGTGACTTTTGATTGTATGCTCGCTCAAAGTCAGCTCATGCGCTATATCCTGATTTGTGTGCCCTCTGCAAATTGAATGCAAAATTTGTTGTTCTCGCTTTGTGAATATCTTGCTGCTCGCTCTAAATGTAGGCAGCTTGCGATGAGAATCAACCATTTTTTGCATTAAATGTCGGGGCAGCCAGAGTTTTCCGTGAATGATATCCTCAAGGCCGGTGAGTAAGGTGCTGTATTGGCTTGTGTCGTAAAAAATTCCCTTTATTTGGGGCTGGGTCACCAAACTTTCGAAGCGGCTGTTTTTCTTCATGTTAAATAGCACTACATTTGTGCCCTTCGAACGCATTGTTTTTTCCGATAAGAGCTCAAATGCTTTGCTGAAAGTATAGTGGCTGCAATCAATTAGTATGATGTTGGTTTGTTCCTTTTCTAGGCTAATTTCTTCGAAGCTCTCCACAATTTTACTGCGCGTCTCAAGCTGCTTGTTTATGCTATTCGAAAGCGCGTTTGATTGAATGTTCTCTATTCCCAGTACGAATATGCTGATTGAAGTTTTCGGGGCTATGTCAATAATCTCGCCGTCTATGATGGTCATTGTTGTACCCTGTGATTGTCTATTTTGGAAATTTCCACCTCCTTGAATTCGTTCATATGATCAGCTTTTTTGTTCATGAGGTGGTCTAGTTGTTTATAACGTATTTTTTTTGCGAATCCGCACCCGAGAAAATATTAATTTTCGTAGAGTGTTGTGATCGGTGAAAAGAAAAATAATATACGTTGAATTTTGATACTGTCAGTTCAACTTTAATGATTAATGTTCCTTGTTCTTTTGTGTTATTACTGGTTGGCTGAGAGCGCCTGTACGGCTTGGCAGCTAAATTCCGATTGGGTAAAACGGATCGTTTTGAAGCCATTTTTTGGCGGTGGCGTCTGCATGTCCGGTAGAAATTTCAGTTGTAGATCTGGATGTGCTCAGATATAGGCGTAGATTTAGGGGATGTAATTCTTAAAGTAATTGTTACTAATGGAGATGGATGAAATGGAAGTTGTTAATAGGGAAATTAACGCTACATCGAACAAAGTCGTTAAAAATAGTAGGGCTTTGGCTCGTGGAGAATGTGCGAGACGCACTAGAGAGCTTAACGATCTTTGGCTGCAAAGTCTTTATGGCGCCTTAAAACGTTATTTTTGTCGTCGCTTATCAAATTGGAATGACATTGATGATTTAGTACAAGAAACTCTAATTAAGGTGCACAAATATTTAGTGGAATATGACGTTCGAATAGACGCGGGTGAGTACCAAATTTCCTACGTATATCGAAATGCGGCAAATGTGCTAACGGATTCTTTACGGAGGAAGACCGTTCGGCGTCACCAGCACCATACTCACATCGAGGGTGTTGCAGAAAGCGAATGGCTTATGTCGACTAGATGCGTTGCTTATGACCCAGAAGGAGAGCTTGAAATGCAGCAGTGTCAAGATCATCTCAATCAATGTTTGGCGGCCTTGAGTTCAAGAACTAGAAGTGTTTTTTTACTCAGCCGTATTTCAGGTTTGTCGGCAAAACAGATATCGCTCGAAGAACGGGTGAGTATTAGCTGTGTAGAGAAGCACCTAAGTAAGGCTAAATCTGCTCTACGTGAATTCTATAAAATGATCTAGATCCGGTTGCCCAATTCACTATACGTAGCAGCGCGCTTTTTGACCAAGGCGCTTAATGTGTTCTAAGCTCGCCAGTGAGTGGGGCACTCTTTGTGCGCAGGTATTGTTGTGGATGAGTTCTCCTCGGTGCCTTATTGGTCTCTGGGCGTGCAGTGGTTCATTCGAGTAAGTGTTTAGACCCAGTACTTACAATGCTTACAGCGCTTTCCAGCTTGACGTGATGTGATAAGCTCTCTTATACAGACATATATAGGATAGTGAAGTATGTACAAAATAAGATTCGGCCGCTTTTTGGTGCCAGCATTAATTGCTCTTGGTGTAACTGGGTGTACTGCAACCGGTGAATTTGACATGGGAAAAGCGGCCAGTGTGGGAATGGGCGTACTGCAGGCCTCTACAATCGATGAGAGTTCAGTTAAGCAAACAGCTTCATTGGCGGCGAAGGAAATCGACGGCAAAAGTAAGATTGCGGGACCTAGCAGTAACTATATGCGCCGCCTTGACCGTATTACCCGTCAATTTAAGGGAGCGGATGGCCTGAATCCGAATTTTAAGGTCTATATCAGCAGCGATATAAATGCCTTTGCCATGGCCGATGGCACAGTGCGAGTCTATTCTGGCTTGCTAGACATTATGCCCGATGACCAAGTGGCCGCCGTGATTGGTCATGAACTGGGACATGTGAAACTGCGGCACAGTTACAAACAAATGCGCGAGACTCTAATGACGAATTCGGCATTTAAAGCGGCTGCAGCGATAGGTGGTACAGTTGGTGCGCTGACTGAGGGACAGTTGGGGCAGCTGGCTTACACCGCGATTAACGCCCGTTTCTCTCAGCAAGATGAGCTGGATGCCGATGCTTACGCTGTGGCGGTGCTAGCCCGCTTAAATTCTGACCCTCACGCTATGGCGCGTTCAATTCGTACTCTGCAGGCAAAATCTGACGGTGGCGGTGGTTTCTTGAGTTCACACCCAAGCAATGATCGGCGACTAGAAAATATTGCAAATAAAATCAAAGACTTAAAGTAGGGGCGCAAATAGCCAAACTTCCTGGCCTCATCTGCCTGCGGCATTTGTGGAAGGGGAGCTTGGCCTTGGAGTGGTGGTGCGGGCTTACTTAACCCAGTTCGCTGGGGTCGATCACTATGCCGAGTGAGCGTTTTTCAATGATGTTGCCTTTTTGCGTTTCTTTGTAGCGAAAGGTGATCTTTTTGCCAAGATCGATTCCCAGAGCCGCATCAGCCGATAAATAGTTATATTCGGCTCCTTCCATCATAAGGTAGTGAATATAGTAGGGGGGCATCCCCAGCCATTCATTGTGGGGTCCTTCTGTGCGCACCGCCTCTAGCGTTCCGCGACCTATTTTTGCGGGTTTTTTAAAACGCCCTTTACCGGGCCCACTTTTGTAATTGCCTGCCATACTGACTCTCCGAGAATTCGTAATTACCACCAGATCTTAGTCTAGCAGTAATATGGGCTGCGGATTTTAGCAGAACCGTCAGTTTATTAAACCTTGTTCTATCGCTAAGCGAATGGCATGGCCTGTACTTTTTGCCTGTAGGTCTTCTCTCGCCGAGCGGAGGTGGTCGTTGACTGTTTTGTAAGAGATGTTCATTTTTTCAGCAATTTGCTTGTGTGCATAGCCTTGCGATGCCCAGTGTAGAGCTTGCATGGGTTTCTTTAGGCTAGCCAAGCCTTCCGTTGAGCGCTTGTCAAATATAAAATTCGGGAATTTGAGCCCACCGATAGCGTTGATGGCGTCGATTAAGGTCATCAGTGTTGCTTGATGTTGTTTAATCAAATCGTCGAAAGTTCTAGGTGTTAGACCACTGGCCATGACGGTCAGAATTAGGAAGCCTTCGCCTAAAAACGCGGGCGTTGAAATGCTGTGTGTATCGTGGAAGTCCATACTGCCAAATATATCGACCAATTCCCCCTTGTATGAGGGTGAGTCCCCAATACCCATTTGTGTGACTGCGCTTTTAACCGGGGAGATTTGAAATGTCTCTCCTCGCTTATTTGCATGGTTGAGGGTGGGAGCACTTTTACTTAGTACTTCTTGAGTTATTTCGAACCAGTCCTTTTTATTTTGTTTGGCCATTTTTTCACGTTCGAAGTGGCAGATTTGAAATAGAGTGAAACCTAGGCTTTCAATATGGCTTAGCAGGCATTGATGAAAGGCTTCAATGGTTTTTTGTTTGGCAAGTGTGCTGTAAATGGGGTGTTTGTCCTCTGTGTGAATAAGTGTGGAGGCATTAAATAGCGGTGTTCTAATAGAATGAATGTCCTCTGTAGGTTGGTTTTTGATGTAACAAAAATCCATTTGCACCGTATCCAAGGTGTGCCTCCGTTGCACTGTATAGCCTTACATGGCGATACAGAAAATTATATCGTCGGGTAGAGAAATCAAAATTTTCCGGAACATTTCAATGGGGAATCGGTAAGTTAATTTTCAAATTTTAGAGGCTTAGCTTATCGATTTTATTCTTCTATCTAGCTTGTATAGTGTCCGTTTTTTTCAGTGCTTTGGGCGGTGTTTAAGACCCTTATTTTCTCCAAATTCACGAGCTCTTTATATGTCTCTATCTTAGCGAAGCCCGCAATATTATCGATCCATATATTCAGTCTTATATCGAGTTGAATCAGTCATTTTCTACCCATTTTATGGAGTTTTTCCGTTTCGTTTACTGTAATCATGGAGCTTGATTTTGGGTTCCGCGAGTAGTGCGAAGGTTTTTTTGTGATTGATTTATGCAGCTGAATCAGCGAATAATGCAGGAAATGACATAGCTTTCTACCGTTAAAGGTTTATTACACGTGATCACTCAACACCAAGCCAAGCTTGCATCCCCCGAAATACTACGGTCAAATTTTGAAAAACTTGGCTATATTTGCAGCGATGCTATTGCCACCGCTGTCTACCTTGCCTGCCAGTTGCAGAAACCTATTCTAATTGAAGGCCCCCCAGGGGTGGGCAAGACTGAACTGGCGAAGAAAACGGCGGAGTATTTGTCATCGCCTTTGATTCGCATGCAGTGCTACGAAGGACTCGATGAAGCCAAAGCTCTATACGAGTGGAAATATGGTAAGCAGTTACTTTATACCCAAGTTTTGAAAGACCAGCTTGGTGATGTGATGCGTGGTGCAAGAGGGCTTGATGAGTCGGTTCAGCGCTTGCATCAATTTGGCGATATTTTCTATTCCGAGCAGTTTTTGGAGCGCCGCCCTCTCTTGCAAGCGCTGCAGGCAGAGGAGGGGGCTGTTCTACTGATCGATGAAATCGATAAGGCAGACCAGGAGTTTGAGGCCTTTTTGCTAGAGCTGCTTTCTGACTACCAAGTATCTATTCCGGAAATTGGTACGGTAAAAGCAAAGTCCAAACCCATTGTCATGCTGACAAGTAACAACACTCGGGAGCTTGGTGATGCATTAAAGCGGCGTTGTTTGCATCTTTACATACCCTTTCCAGAAGCATCTTTGGAAAATAAGATTATTGCTAGCCAAGTACCCGAAATCAATGAGGCTCTACGAAAAAATTTGGT
>Ga0209081_1000965_pt1 | contig 17254 bp, 2 predicted proteins | sample GOMGulsemesocosm_4_FD_184636 | JGI IMG/M metagenome (GOLD analysis project Ga0209081, IMG submission 184636) | Methane-oxidizing microbial communities from mesocosms in the Gulf of Mexico - GOM15B Gulf of Mexico (SPAdes) (version 2) | ecosystem: Environmental > Aquatic > Marine > Cold seeps... | reverse complement strand
CACTAGGTGAGTATGGCACCCGTTTAGATCCTAATGCGGATGATGTTCAAGCGCTCACACGTAACGATAATGGTTATGGTGATGGCCCTCAAGAAGATAGCACCGCGGGTAAAACCAACTATGAGGTCGTCCGTGAAATTGATACGCGTGAAATTTTAGCGATTCATTACACGGTTGGTGATACTTCACTTACGGAAGGCACTAATTGGAAGCGCGGCACTGTTGGTAATACTAACGAGACTCGCGGTAAAGAGATTCTGCTGAATAACCAGTTAGCAGATATTATCGATAACTTGGATCATTCTTATTACAGCTATTCTTACTATGGTGTTGGTTCTAATCACGAAGTGATTTTAGAAGCTGTTGCAATACGTGTCTTTAACCAAGATGCGAGCAATGATGTTATGGCTAGCAATGTTTTAGACGATGGCATTTACCTAAATGCAGGTAACTGGGAGGCGTATGCAGATGCAGTTGGCCAGGGTGCTATAGGCGACCTTGAATTTAACGATACTAACGTTACGGCTCTTATTCAAACCCTTGGTGGTGGGCAGGCGTTGCGCACTGACGTAGAAGCACCATTACTTGATGGTTTAATTATTACCCGTGATATCAATGGCACTGCCGTTGACCACGAAATTAATATCAATGCAGTACAAGATGATTACGGCTTCTATTTAGCCGAGTCGGTAGAAATTATCATGACTGTCAACGAAACGTTGGTGGTGACAAATGCTCATGTGATCGGCAAAGGTGTCGTTGAAAAAGTAGTATCTTTCGACTCGCTACAAGGCTTAGGTCAGTACGACTTACGTATGGTCGGTGTGGAAAATGTTGAGCTGAACTTTAATGCTGAAGATGCAAATGATAACTCTATTGATGTTAATGATCGAGTCACCATAGAAGGGCTGCACCATATTGCAGACATCACGCTTAATACTGGCGCAGGTGCAGATGAGATAGATATTATTAATGATTTATCTTATTCCAATGTCACCGTAAATTCTGGTGCAGGCGCAGACAGTCTTTATATTAATACGGCAGGTTCAGTTACTATCAATAGTGGTGATGATGTAGACACCATTAATATTGAAGCTATTGGTGCGGCTTCAACAATTAGTGCAGGTGCAGGTGACGATAGAATTAATGTTAACTACACCAAAATTGGAAATCAGACATTTGCTAACGGTATTGATGGAACTCTGACGCTTCACGGGCAGGCTGGTAGTGACATCTACCAAATAGGTTTGGCAGGAGAAGGTAATTCATTAATCAATGTGGATGATGATGCCGCTGTATCAGATAGTGGCATTGATAACCTTTATATTTACGGAACAGATGATGAGGATTACTTCTTGTTCCGTCGTGGTGCTGTTAGCGCCTTGACAGTTGATGAGTTTGGTAAGCAGATACAAGACCAGATAGAACGAGTCAATTACAATGATGGTATTAACGGTGCATTGACCGTTTACGGTCGTGAAGGGGATGACTCCTTTACCTTTGATGGCACCAGTTCAAAAGTTACCGCCTATGGTGATGCGGGTGACGATAGCTTCCAGATTGGACAAGTGTTCAAATCAGCACGTGATGCCAATGCAGGTTTAGCGCCTAGTGATATTTTTGATACCACGCCAACGTCTCAAGGTGAGCTTAGTGATGGCGTAAACCATGCCACAACCTTGTTTGGTGGTATTGGTAACGACTCCTTTACCGTTTATCACAACCTAGCTGATTTATGGCTATTTGGTGAGGAAGACGACGATAACTTTATCGTTAGAGCTTTCGTTAAAATTGATCCTAATGATCGCAAAGCACCGATTACTAATCTTAATGGTGGTTCAGGTGCCGACTTTATTTCCTACACCTTAAACGCACCGGTTAATATTGACGGTGGTGATGGTTACGACACGCTTACCGTTATAGGTACTGAATTTAGTGATACCTTCGTTGTGTCTGCTGATGGTGTCTATGGCGCTGGTTTATTTGTTGAGTACGTAGGCCTTGAAAAAGTAACGGTTGATGCACTAGCAGGTAACGATAACTTCTTCATCGACAGTACCAATGAACACGTTGAACTTGAATTGATTGGTGGTTTAGGTAGCGATACCTTTAATGGTGTGGGTGGTGAAACTGGAGATGTTATTAATGTCGTCAGTAATGACTTACTAGGACACAGTGGCATTATTGATACCAATGTTTCGGGTAATACAGGCAGTTACGATGAGCTGTGGCTGAAAAACTGGATTGCTAATGTTAGAGATAACGATGAGGCGGGTGTCGTTATACAGTCGGTTAAAGCCGGTGCATTGCGAGTTTATGAAGATGCAGATGGTGATAGTACTGCGGGTAAATCATTAACCAGCAATCAATACCAAGTGTACCTGACTAAAGCGCCGCAAAATGATGTGCGAATCGAAGCGAGTGCCGTTGCGTTGAGCGAAGCCGCCAAAGCAGCGGGTGCTAAGACTGTTCTGTTGAATGGAAGTGAATCTGGAACCAGCTTGATCTTCACTCAGCAAAATTGGTTTATACCCCAATTTATTACTATTTCGGCATTAGACGATAACTTTGCGGAAGGTTTGCAAAGCATTAATATTCAGCATAGCGTTACTGAAGGGGCAACTGACAGTGATTCTGATGAATATGATCAACTGGCTGTGACCACGGTTTCGGTATTTGTGGTCGATGACGATAAGGCAGAAGTTCTTATACTTGAGTCAGGTGATGGTACGAATTTAGCTGAGGCAACAGGCTTAAGTAATAGTCTTAAAAATGATAGTTACAGTGTGCTTTTGAGTAAAGCTCCGGGTAGTTATCACCATACAGTTCAAGCTAATGATTCATTGGCTGATGTGGCTAGTGGTTTAGCCGCACAATTGGATGCACTGCAAGGGCAGAGTGTCCACCACGTTGAAAATTCAACCGTCGTGCTTAGCTTCGAGAATCGAGATGGTGACAATATTGTTATCAGCTCTGCTGATGCAACGGTTGCAATAGATGCAGTAAACAATGAAATGGCCACTGTTACCTTGCAAGGTACTGCCGTTGAAGCTGATACCTGGACTATTACCTTAGATGGTGAAGATTTTGTTTATGAAGTTCAAAAGAGTGACACCTTAGAAGATGTAGCGGCTGGATTGTTGCTAGTACTTCAAGGACAAAATGAATATTACCGTATGGCTATGGAGTCTTCTGTTGTGGCATCAGCTAAACTGGTGTTTGCTCAAGCTCCTATTGGTTTGTCGTTACCAACAAGCCCAGCTTTATTCTCACTAAGTGGTAATGAGCTAAGTTTAACGGGAAGTTTTGTTACTGGTGACGACGCCGGTGATATTTGGGGTTTTGTATTCACCAATAAAAGTGTTTCTGTTGACTTTGACTACGATCAACTTCAGATTGAATCTGTATTAACGAGTTTAACTTTTGACGAGTCAACCTGGAATGTCCCACAGCTAGTGAACTTGTCTGCTGATGCTGACGGTATTATTGAAGGTGCTCACTTTACCCGTATAAACCACAGTATTGCTGGCACTACCACTGATGAGCGTTTCGATAATTTATTGTTGAATCAAGTGGATGTCAGAATTGTTGATGACATAGCTGGTGTTAGTATCACCACGACTGATGGCAGTATTGATGTTGTAGAACCGACTACGGTTGTCGTATTAGGTGAAGGGCAGGCCATTGGTAATTCGGCTCTTGAAACATTGCGTATAGACCCAAATGGACAGTTGCTTACCGCAAGCTCGGTTACGACAGTCAATAATAGCGCGGGACTAGAATTAACGTTCAGTTCTCAAAATAGTTATCAAAACTATATTCTTGGTCTTCCAATAGGCTTATTCACTGAAATCTCTTATCTGAGTTTAAATGGGCTAAGTAGTATTGATGTAAGCAGTAATCAGAGTTCTTCAAATGCGATTGCTTTAGATTTTGCAAGCCAACTAAGCACTTGGGCAACAGATAATAGCTACGTGCTTTCGGTTAGCGGTTCCAAATTACTTATAGCCAGAGATACTACCGATAGCAGTACTTTACTTGGTGAGCTTGCTGCTTATTCGAATGTCCTTATTGGTCAGGAATATACTCAGGCATTGCCTGTTGCTGTGGTCTCTACAACGGTTAGTTTGAGTAATCCCGATGCGGCGACAATTACTGGTGAATTATGGTCCGTGTCGGTTGACGATGGCTTGCACTTAGGAACAGCTTCATTTGAAGCAACGAATGAATCACTTTCTGATGTGGCTGCTGCATTGGCTAGCCAGTTGGTGGCTCAAGGTCTTGCCATAAATTATACGGCGGGTACCAATTCGTTTGACGTTGTATCATCTGTTGATCCAATAATTAGCAGTCTAGTAGAAGGCGCTGAGTACGATGCTATACAGCTGCAGGGGACCTTCGGCACGACTAAGGCCAATGAGGTGTCAGGTAATGACTCCGCTGAATTGGCGATGGACTTAGATGCGTATAGCTGGGGCACTAATAGCTTCTCAGAAATCCTTGATTCTACTGGCACGACACACTTTAGCGTTAACGCTACAGGTGATGATAGCCGTGACTTCTTCAGCTTTGAAGTGACTCAAGAAATGCTCGATGCACATGGTGATAAGGTTGATGTCACTCTCGATATTGACCATGGCTTTGAATACGACGCGAGCCGTGGAAGCTCTATTTATGAACAATATGACTCTATTTGGTGGAATAGTCGTTTAGATTTATTCCGCTACGATAAAGACACTGAAGTCAGAGATGAATATGCTTTAAATACGCAGAATTACAGTAACCCAAGTACGGGAGCTGCAGGCAGTAGTACCTGGTTGGATGATTATTTGACCCACAGCATAACGGCTGCTGGTACCTACGTAGTGCAAGTATCGAATGCTTGGTGGTGGGTTGGAACGTCGGGTGTGCCTAAAGGCGCTGACTATGATTTGCATATTTCCGTGGAAGGGCATGCAGAAGATGCTTTAAGCTTTACACCGCAGGCTATTCATGACGATGAAGGCAATGGCAACAATAGTATTGCTGATTATCAAGACGTAGATGCTGCTGCAGGTTGGTACAACATTTATGATCAAAATATTGGTAATGGCAGCATAGACTCATCTACCCCTTACGTAAAAATACAAGGCACAGGTGATGGTAGTTATGATGTTTACCGTTTTGAAGTGACGCCTGAAATGCTTAATCCGGTAGCGGGTACCGTAGTGGGTAATAACATCAGCTCTGGGCCTTTTTATACGGCGATTGATGTTGAGTTTGATACGAATGCAAACATCGTTTTCGGTGATGTATGGGAGCTGTTACTCAATGACGCAACTTATTCTTATACGGTTCAAACTGGAGAATTATTATCTGATGTAATAGCCGGTTTGGTAGCTGTAATTGATGCTGACACTAATGTGCTTGCACCGGATACCAGCAATTGGGTTATTAACAATAATGTACTGTCCATCTTAGATGACAATGGTTTGCATCTTGACCTGTACCAGAATGTCTCTAACAGTGGGGTAACAACACAGGGTGTGAGTTACGACACTAGTTTTGTCTCATCCACACTTGATTTCTCGAATGTTGAGACGACGGGAGTGGGTGGAAAAGATAAAATTCTTGAGGGTGAAAAATGGGTTCTCACCTTAGATTATAGTTCTAGCAGTACAGAAACCTTTACGTACCAAGTGACGGCGGCTGACGTGTCTGAAAAGGATCGTACCGCTAAAGTGCTGGCTGGTCTCAGACTCGAAATCATTGAATCTACTAACTTTGATGCCAACGACGTTACAGTTAATGCGACTGATAAAACCATAACAGTGGCACGTGATGATGGCGCCTCTTTTATTGTTAACTTTAAACAGGATAAAGTTGGAGTAAATATTACACAACTATCTAGTCTCATTAAGCCAACCGTTACAGGAGTGGTTGGCTCGAATTACGCAACGGTAGACTGGACATCGGTAGCGCTCGATTTTACCGAGGCTAACTCGCCAAAAGCGGGTGAGACGTGGAGTGTGGTTCTTTCTGACGATGCTGGTGATGTAACTCTGACTTTTGATGTTGCCACTAATAGTTTAAATGCTTTAGCGGCAGGGTTGGATGCTAACTTTGATACCTTAACTACAGCTCAACAAAATCGTTTCGATGTTGTTGCTAACGGTTCAACACTGAGTATTACTTTAGATAGCAGTAATACCTCAACGGACTTTAGAGTAGCCTATTCTGTTGTTGCAGCACCAACCGATAATGCGACCACAATAAATCCGGTTGGTAGTACAGTCGAAACTTGGACTTCATTGGTTATGCCTTTGACGGATGATGTTGCGGCGGGAGATATATGGACTCTGACTCTGGATGGAACAGCTTACAGCTTTACTGCTACAGATAATTTGCAGAACACAGTAGGTGATGCTTTCACCACGGCGGGTGGATCATTAGCTGAGGATGCATCAAATAACAGCATAACTAATTATAATGTTACTTACGCCTCAGGAGAGCTGACCATCAGCAGGACTGATGGTGCGGACTTCCCTGGTTCAGAAGTTAGCTTAGCGGTTATAGGGATTGACCCTACAGTTAGCGCTGTTATTACGGGTAATTCTGTACCCTCATATACCACTGTAGATATTGATCTTAATAAAGCTACTGCGGCAGTGGATGGGGATAGTTGGAGTGTCACGGTTAATAACATAAGCTATTCTGAAACCCTGGCTACTGCAGACACGAATGTAGATACCGAAGACGAAGTTATAAGCTCGATTAAAAGCAAGCTTGAAACTGCAGGCTTCACTGTGACATTATCGGGTACGGTTCTCACTGTTTCAGATACCACGGCCTTTAGTCTTGAGGCGACGAGTACGCCTGAAGGTTCTGCAGCGATTAGTGGAACACCTGCTCACTGGGATAGTGTGCTTACCGTTATAGAGACACAGCTTCGCGTGGGTGATGTTATTGATGTTGTGTTGGATGCGCAAAACATTCAGATTACAGTGGCAACTGCAACACTTGCGGGTATTACGGAACAGTTGCGTGATGCTATTAACAGCAATGGCAGTTTCATCGCTTCAAGCAACAGTCCTTTTGATGCAGCTAATGGCGTTATTGGTATAGAGTCTACTGCATCTTTATCCAGCCCTAGCGTTACCACAACGGGTTTTGATTGGACTGAAACCTTCGATAATACCTCTGGTATCGCTGTTTCTGGTAGTGTTCTGGTCGTTGATTTTACGGGGGCTAGTTCGGTAACTGCAGGTGAAGTTTGGACACTGACGCTTACGGATGAAAGTAATAACGTATTGTCCGATACAGCTACGGCAGGTGCAGACATCGCTTCTGTTTTCTCAGGCTTTATAATTTCCGGTTATAGCTTTGCGACAAATAATGACGAACTTACAATAACCAACACAGCAGGGGATGCATTTACGTATACAGTTGCTATTACCGCTGCTCCTGTTACAACAGCAGTGACGGTTAGTGGTTCGATAGAGGCTACGGAAACTAACTCGATTGTTTTGGATGCTTCTTACGCACCTAGTATTGGAGATATTTGGACTATTAGTGTTGCTGGTTCAAACCTCTCTTACTCGGTTTCTGCATCAAACGTCTCTGATCCTAATCCACTGGATAAAATTGCTGAAGGTTTAGCTTTAGCTCTCGCAGCTCATGGTGATATCACTAGCGCGACTGCCTCTGGTACCACTATTCAGGTAGATGGTAGCGCGGCCTTGGGAACCCTCAAGCTTATTCGTAACAGTGTTTGGACTAATGAGACTGTGGCTAAAAGTGCAGCTTCTGTTAGTACGGCAGGCCAACACTACTCAGGCTCAGTGACGATAACACTTGATCAAAGCGCTGCTTTGACCACGGGTAATACTTGGTATGCCACAGTGCACGGTGAGACGGCATCTTATCAGGTTGCTAAAGATGATAATTTGGATGACGTTGCTACAGGCTTAGCGGCAGCAATTAACACAACTTTGACCTTATCCGGCAGCTCGGATGACATTGTTACGGCTTCTGGTAACAGATTAATTGTGACGGGCTTAAACGGGTCTAGCATAAAGGTTAGTAAAGGTGATGGTTCTGCTAAAGCCGTATTTGATGTGGACTTTGGTAACAGTATTATCCAAACGGAAACAGAACAACGATTTACGGGTTATGAGACTATTTCTGATTTCTTTGGCGTGCGCTATGTGCCTATTTTTGAATCTATAGTTCACCGTGTAGAGGTGACGCCTTATCTTGAGTTACTTGATGAGTCCGGTAATGTAATCGCCAAGTCTATCGATTTCACTAACAGTGGTGATCGTGGTAGCAATAACACGACTGACCCATTGTTTGATTTCAGTTTCAATGATGCCACATACGGAGCAGGTCAGTACTTCATTCGCGTTGGTTCTTATCATGACTCACTAGATGATAGTCGTTGGTTTGATGAAGATAACTTTGTCACTGGCCTTCTTGGAAGCATGGATTATCAGCTCAATATCAGTCTTCAAAATCACGATATAAATGAAGATGCTGCCACTTTAGTGGGTAAGACATTGACAGTTATTTCGGGACTGGGAGCGGGTACAAGTTCTAAAATTACGGACTATGATGGTCTGACTGGAATCATTACTTTAGACGACCTGTCTATGGTATTGGATGAAACTAGTGTCTATGAAATCAGCTATTTAATTGCTGATGAGTTCAGTAACTATTCTGAAGTGAAGGATACTTTCAATGTATCTCTTACCTCAGAACCTGAAGATGACGAAGTTGTACGTGTTGATTTGAAACCTGAAATCACCCGCACCTACAATGCTAAATATGCATTTGAAGAGACTCAGGAGTATGGCAACCATGAAGGTCTTCAGGTAGACGTTGCGGCTCCACATGCAACTGTATTATTTGAAGGCACACCTACGGTAGGTGAAACCTGGATCTTAGATCTTGGAGAGCACCAAGTAAGCTACGAGGTAGTTACAGCTGTAACGGTTGATGTTATTGCTGCTGCATTACATAGCGATATTCTTGGATTGACTCCCCCTACTGCTCCGTTTGAAATTCTTATAGACGGTGCTGAGCTTGATATTTCTACTGTGGATCAGAGTAACTATTTGGCTAGCTTCCACATAGACACAGCAGGTTCAATCGCAGCGAATACAGGTGCGGTACTTAGCCCTTATGTTGAGTTTGATAAGAGCAATTGGTTTACAGAGCAAACGGTTGAAGTATCAGCTGTGGATGATGATATTGCTGATGGTGGCGATGCCAAAGCCTTTGCCGGTATGGAGCAACAGATTAACCGTATTCGTGGCCCATTGACTATTCACGGTGGCGAGCGGGTGAGTGAAGACCAGTATTTGAATGAGCCATTTATGTTGCCTGGCGAGACTAATTGGTACATTCCTGATGGTTCAGTAACAGGTGTAGGAACAACTGCTGGTCAGGCTACTTTGAGGCATGAAGGTGTTATCCATATTGATCCTTTAGAGGGTGAACAACCTGGGTTCGATACACGTATGAACGATGCGCCTTACGAGTTCATTATCATCTCAGGTGAGCTTGAAGGTTTAACCATGCGGGTTGATTCAGTAAGCGGTGATACGGTTACCTTTGTTACTGATTGGCCAGATGGTATCGCGCCTGCTGCTGGAGTAAATTATTATTACCGCCCAGTGAATCTTAATGAAGAGGTTATAGAAGCTGATCAGGTCGACGTGTTGAACTTATTCAACGGTAATGACCCGACAGTAAGTTCTGGTGTTATTACGCGTGACCATATCAGTGGTTTTGGTATGGGCGGTGATGCTGTTATTGGTGGCCGCACGATTGCTGGAGGTATTCATTACACAGAGCTAGAAGAGCTTAATTTCGAGCTTGGTTCTAACGATAATACGTTGGATATTGAGTCTTCACATGCCGGCTTAACTCATATTATTGCGGGCACGGGCGAAGATGTTATTAATGTTAAAACCCTTGCGGGTCATACCATTCTTGATCTTGGTGATGGTGACGATCAGGTGCTTGTATCAAGTAATGATCAAATAGTTGATGAGATTGCTGGCTTCTTAACAGTGAATGCCGGGTTAGGCGATGATTCACTGGAGATTAATGATACGGGTGACTTCTTTGGTGCAGATGGCTATTTAACTGACAAGACTATCACTGGTTTGGGTATGCCATCGCTCTCTGAAATTCAGGAACTTAGAGTGCAGGGCTCTGGTGGCTCTTTCTTACTTAAAGTTGAAGGTTATGGTACTGAAACGAGTCTATTAGATTCAACGGGTATTACTCGTTTTGATGGATTTGCTCTACTTGAAGTGCCTTATGGCAGTTCATCTACTGAGCTAGAGGCGCTGTTAGATACTACTTATGGTGTCAATGTTTCCGGTACTCGAATAGAGAAAGATGGAGACACTTATCTTATCGACTTTGGCGCTGAGTTGGCCGGTATCGATATGCCTGACTTTGTTTGGGTTTATGAATTGGATGTACCCGTTGATGCGTCTACTAGTGTTCCTGTTTTATTAAACTACTCACAAACACCGGCTGAAATAACTACGGCTATTGCTGCTGCACTTAATACCAGTACAGCTAACGTTTTGGTTGTCAGAGATAATCTTGGTAATATTCGAGCAAGTTTTGTCGGTGATTTGAACGGTAAAACTCCTATCGAATGGAATCAACGCAGTGAATTGGTAACGGGTCTTGCCTCTGTTGAAAACCAATCTCCTGATGTGAGAGCTGAAACAATTCGTGAAGGTTCTGTATTGCCAGCGAGTGGTAATGTGCAAATGCTAACACTTGATGCTAACTCGGGCTCTTATACCTTAGATATATTAGGTCAGGTAACAGGCCCCATTGCATTAGATGCGTCTATAGAAGCTATTCTTGATACTTTGCAGCCAATTCTTAACCCAAATAATTCAAATTTGGATTTACCACATACCAATAATGTTTTTGTACACCGTGTTGGTTCTGAATTGGTCTTTGTGTTCCAAGGTGAGTTTAAGGATGCGTCTATAGCGTCTGTTGATACGACTTTGTTAGTCGATAGTACAGGTGCTGTTGATGTTGAAGGCGCGGCTGTTCTAACTGAAAGAGTTAAAGGCATCAATTACTACGGTATTGAGACCTTAAATATTAACTTGGGTAATGACGCAAACATCTTCAATGTTCTCTCAACTAACAGTGCTACGGTTACCAACCTTGATACAGGTGGTGGTGATGACAGTATCTTTGTAGCGAGTGATGCCAACGGAGATTTCACCAACCAAGCAACTGCTCATGGCGACTTAGATGGTATCCAGGGTGTATTGAATATCGAGGCTGGAGCGGGTCACAATGCGTTGTTTGTTAGTGACTTTGACAGTACCGTTGCAGATACTGCAGTCGTACTTACGTCCAACGCTATCAACGGTATGGCTGATGTTTCAATTAATTACCTAGCAACAGGTGGTGACTTTGATAATGACGTGGTTATCTGGTCTGGCTTAGGCAACGATATCGTTACTGTTAATTCAGTTTATGAAGAGTCTGTTTCTATCACGAGCTTGTATACCAATGAAGGGGCTGATCAGGTCACTGTTGTCGCGACCGATGACTTAGCGGCTCCAAATCACACAGTGCTAGAAGCGCTTGAACGTCGCTTGTCTATATTCACTCAAGCGGGAGTTGATACCATTGATGCATCTACAGCTACCTTGGCTATTCGTGCAGATGGTGGTGATGATAAGGACTACATTACTGGTGGTTTCGGTGATGACGTGCTTTTCGGTGGCGCAGGTGATGATGAGATATCGGGTAGAGAGGGTAATGATTATATTGATGGCCAAACGGGTCAAGATACGCTCTTTGGTGACACAGGTGCGGACACTATCTATGGTGGTGAAGGTCATGATCTGATCCGCGGCATGGATGGCGCTGACATTCTTGATGGTGGCGCTGGCAACGATGTCATCTTTGCTGAAGAAGGTGTTATTCGTGATGCTGCTGATGCACTTATTGTTCTTGCTGAAAACTTGCATGACTCAAGTGGGCTATTTTTACCGAGAAAGATAGAAGATACCGGTACTGCTATTAATGATGATGTGATTACAGACCTTGCTGGTGACAATATTATTATTGCTGGTTTGGGTCAGGATACGGTTACCGCAGGTGCCGGTAATGACGTGATTCTAGGCGATAATGGTTTGATTACCTTCTCAGCTGCCGGCATTGTTGAAGAGTTGGTGGTCACTGACCTAACTAACGGTGCTAAAGATATTATTGATGCGGGTGACGGCAATAACATTCTTGTTGGTGCGACAGGGGATGATGAACTCACAGCGGGTACGGGTCATGACATCATCCTAGCTGATGGCGGTAGTTTATTATTTGTAGGCGGTGTGCTCACACGAGCAGAGTCTACAGCGAGCGAAGGCGGTAATGATCTGATCACAGTGGCCGATGGATATAACGTTATTCTCGGTGGTGCTGGGCAAGATGATGTCACCACAGGTGAGGGTGATGATGTCATCATTGGTGATAATGGTCTTATTACGTTCTCTATCGCCGGGGTTATTGAGACCTTTGTAGTCACTGACCTCATTAACGGCACGAAAGATATTATCGATGCGGGTAACGGCAATAATATCCTTGCGGGAGCGACAGGTGATGATGAGCTCAAAGCCGGTACGGGTCATGACATCATCCTGGCTGATGGTGGTAGTTTATTATTTGTAGGCGGTGTGCTCACACGAGCAGAGTCTACAGCGAGCGAAGCCGGCAATGATCTGATCACAGTGGCCGATGGGTATAACGTTATTCTCGGTGGTGCTGGGCAAGATGATGTCACCACAGGTGACGGTGATGATGTCATCATTGGTGATAACGGCCTCATTACGTTTTCCATCGCCGGGGTTATTGAAACCTTTGTGGTGACTGACCTCATTAACGGTACGAAAGATATTATTGATGGGGGTAATGGCAATAACATTCTTGCGGGTGCGACAGGTGATGATGAGCTCAAAGCGGGTACGGGGCGTGACATCATATTTGGTGATGGCGGTAGTTTACTGTTTATTGGAGGGGTCTTAGTCCGCGCAGAAACAACGGCTAGTACTCAAGGTGATGATGTTATTGATGTTGTCGGTGGTAATAATCTCATCTTAGGTGGTGCTGGTGCAGATGCCGTGACCACTGGCGATGGCGATGATCTGATATTAGGTGATACTGGTGAAGTTGTATTTGATGCTGGGCTGCTAAAAAGAGTGTCTACCAGTAACGAAGGTGGCGAAGCAGATAACATTAAGACAGGCGCGGGTAATGACATTGTGTTGGCTGGTTTAGGCAGTGATGTGGTTAATACCGGCGCTGGTGATGACCTTGTTATCGCTGACACTGGCAGCATTGTGAAGGACCCTACTGGTGAGCCTGCGATGCTAATTAAAAATAATGTTGACCCATTACTCGGGGGGGATGATGTCGTCTATCTTGGTTCTGGGAACGATATTGGACTGGGTGGTGCTGGCTCTGATGCGATTTACGGTGAAGAAGGTCAGGATGCAATCTTTGGTGACTTTGTTGAAATTAATATCTCACAAGCCGGCGTGAGAGACTTCCAGTCTATCTTGCCTGGTTTTGGTGCGAGCGACATTCTCTCTGGTGGTGCTGGATTTGATACTCTCGTTGGTGGAGCTGGCTTTGACTATTTCGATGGCGATTTATCAACCGATATTATTGTTGGTAACTATGCGCGAATTCGGGATACAGCAGACTTTAGGACTTTGTTAGTCGCTGCTGATTCATTTGGTCTTGGTGTTATTTCTTCTAGCCTGTTCGATGTTTATGGAACAAACAATGGTTCAGGCGCAACTTTAGGCACACCTTTGTCAGATGGCTTGTTTGTGGAAGAAAGTGCTGCTGATGAATTCCTTACGGATACGGCATTGCGTTTAACACCACTCTTGAATGGTGAAGAGCTCTCCCGTTTGTCTGATAGTGAATTGAAAGAGTTTTTGAGGAACTTGCCATTACTATCAGTTGAAGATAGACGAGGGGCAGGGCATATGTTGGCTTCTGGGTTGACACCTGTAACAGATGATTCACTGGAAACACCTGTACCATCGGTAGAAGGGGGTGATATAGTTCCTGCTGTAGCATTCAATATGCCATCAGAACTAAATAAATCTCAGGCGGCAACGGATGGGGAATTGCTCGCTACCTTGGGTGATACTACGGAAGCAGAAAATTCTGATTTGGCATCTATTAATGCAGATTCGTTGGCAACTGGCCTTTTGGGTGCAATTAGTGTCGCAGGTCAGCGAGGTTGGAAATTAGGCCGCTTAAGCGAGAATGAAAAAAATATTAAAGGTGATTTACAAGATTTACGTAAATTGCAAGCGAGCCAGAAGTATTCAATTTGGCAAAAAAAGGATTCCACGGAAGATTACTTAAACTAATAAATGAGGAATAAGAATGACGGGTGATAAAGTCGATAAAAAGAAAGCAAATGCAAGTGGCCCTACAATTCGTTGGGACGATAGTAAAATGCGAAGTGTTTATGCAAATGTGTGTAATGTTTCAAGCACAAGAGAAGAGATGACCTTGTTATTTGGAACTAACCAGGCATGGCGCTCTGGACAAAAAGAAGTAGGCATTGAGTTAACAGACCGTATTATCGTTAGTCCTTTTGCGGCTAAGCGTTTATCACTACTGTTAAGTAATGTGGTAGATGAATATGAAAAACGCTTTGGCACGCTTGATGACTCAAAATAAAGAAAAATTAACGAGTTAATTCTAGTTTGGTTTATAAGCGCTTCGGTTTGTTTTGACTTACCGAAGCGTTTTTATATGTATGAACATTAAAAAAGAATATTGTAATGGGTGAGATAAATGCTTCCTTACCGGAATCTATTCAGCAACTGAATGGGTTATTAGAGACTCAACATAAAAACTGGCATTTCACTTGGTTAGAGTGGCTGTGTGGTCAACTACCAGGGGTTCGCGTAGGATTAGTTGTTGCTGATGAGTCTCAAAGTGGACAGTTTCATGCGATGGCTGTTTGGCCTGAAGAGAGTGGCCAGGATGACTTATTACAGGATGCAGCAGAAGAAACCCTAAAAAAACAAGAGCCGCTTATTGTGCCATTAAGTGATGGAAAACATCACATTGGCAGCTACCCCGTGTTTGTTGATGGTACCTTGCGTGCCGTTGTTACCCTAATGCTTAGTATCGACGATGAGGCTGAATTATATCAATCATTAGCTGTTGTTGAATACAGTACAGGCTGGCTAGAATTGCGTCTGTCTCGCAACCTGTTGAGTAAGTTTTCCCGTGACAAGCAACGACAAAATATAGTCATCGATAGTATTGCTCATGTACTTGGGGAACCTGACTTTGAACATGCGGCATTGCGTTTCGTCAATCTCATGGGGGAACATTTATGCGCAGAACGAGTTGTATTAGGTTTCGTGAAAAATGCAGAGTTAGTGATCCACTCTGAGTCAGACAGTAGTGGCCAGAGTAAAAAGCATGAGCTGGTCAAACTTACTACTCAGGCAATGCAAGAAGCGGTAGATCAGCAAGAATCAATTCTATGGCCGCCACTTGATGAGCATAACCGAGTAACCCATGCGCACAGTAAACTTTCTGGTGAAGAAGGGCAGCGCGCACTCATGAGCATCCCTCTGATTGATAAAGAGTTATGTTATGGAGCGGTTTTCTTTGATCGATCTTCAGATCAGCCATTTACTAAGGAAGAACTGTTAACGGCTGAAGCGCTGACTAATTTTGTTGGTGTTGTGCTTGAAGAGAAGCGTCAGTCTAGCCTGCCTTTATATACGTATATTTCTCGTAGTATTAAGAACCAGCTTAGTCTTTTATTTGGCCCTGGCCGTCTTGGTCGAAAGGTGACGCTGTTTAGCCTTTTCTTTGGAATTATATTTTTTAGCTTTATGCCTGGAACTTATAATTTAAGTGCTAATGCTGTTATCGAAGGTGCTGAACTTCGTTCTATTGTTGTTCCTTATGATAGTTATTTGCAGAGCGCTAAGCTTAGGGCGGGTAATACTATAAAAAAAGGCGAGCCGTTGGCTGAATTAGATACGCGTCAGTCACGTTTACAGTTGATGAGCTGGCTTAGTCAGAAAGCAACATCCCGACGAAAGTATGAAGATGCGCTGGCAAAAAATGAACGTACACAGGTTCAAATTAATCATGCGCAGAGTCAGCGTGCACAGGCCGAAATAGAGCTTCTTGAGTATCAGATTTCACAGGCTATCTTGAAAGCCCCATTTGATGCTTTGATTGTTACAGGTGATTTAAGTCAGCGCATAGGCGCGCTTGTTAGACAGGGTGATGTATTGTTTGAACTGTCGCCTAGGAATCGGTTAAGACTGGCATTGTATGTTGATGAATTTCGTATTAATGATATTCGCAAGGCTCAAACTGGCAAGTTAGTGCTTGCTGCGCTACCCAATCAAAAGTTTTCTTTTACAGTGACACGTATTAATCCGATGACCGAGGCACTCGATGGCTCTACTGTTTATCGTGTTGAAGCAGAACTTGAGGATGTAACTGAAATGCTACGAGTCGGCCTTGAAGGTGTTGCTCAAGTCTATGTGGATGAACGCTTATTAGTAAGCATCTGGACACGAAGTACGCTTGATTGGATGAAACTACAATTATGGCGTTTTTGGGGATAGGGTCATGTTTCAGATGACAGAAACGACACCGTTATGAGTGCTACTCTATTTTCTAGTGACTGGTATCAAATTGCTGAATTAAAGCCTCGGTTGCGTCGTCATGTTACGGTAAATGCACATCGTTATAGAGGGCGTCGTTGGTATGTGCTTGAAGACCATGTTACAGGTCAGGTAAGGCGTCTTTCGTCACAGTCTTATTTGATTGTTGGCCTGATGAATGGTGAGCGAACTATTGATCGCTTATGGGACTTATCATCGGAGCGCTTAGGGGATGAAATGCCTACGCACGAAGAGATGTTGCAATTACTGGCAAGCCTTTATCAAGCGAATCTTGTGAGCATGGACACGACTGGTGACATAGGTGAGTTGTTTGAGCGTGGTAATGAAGCAAAAAGAAAACAATGGATGGCGAAGCTGAAATCACCGCTATCAATAAAAATTCCTTTACTTGATCCAGAATGCTTCTTGTTGGCGACTCAAAAATATGTGAAGCCTCTCTTCTCAATGGCTTTTTTATTTTTCTGGTGTGTATTGGTTGTTGCTATGTTGGTGTCTGTAGGCCAGCATTGGGAAGAATTAACATCAAA
>Ga0209081_1000962_pt1 | contig 17277 bp, 17 predicted proteins | sample GOMGulsemesocosm_4_FD_184636 | JGI IMG/M metagenome (GOLD analysis project Ga0209081, IMG submission 184636) | Methane-oxidizing microbial communities from mesocosms in the Gulf of Mexico - GOM15B Gulf of Mexico (SPAdes) (version 2) | ecosystem: Environmental > Aquatic > Marine > Cold seeps... | reverse complement strand
CAGCAAACAAGTGTTCTCGAATACCTTTAATCATTTCGCCATCAACAAAAGCAATAGCTGGAGCCGCGGCTAGTTCCAGTTTTATACCGCGCTCTTCTTGAATAACCTTAATAGCAAAGTCACTGTAACGCTCCAATAGTTCTTTGCCATCATCCGAATCACTACCGCAGTTTAAAACGGCAAGAGCACAATTATGTAGTAGTCCGTATAAGCCGCCTTGGCTGGTATCTAATAATTTATTGACTTCAGAGCGAGATAAAACGGCTAAATGACCTTCGGGGGAAATACGAGTATCTATAGTATGTTCTTTCATTTGCTTGTAGGGGCGATTAATACTGTCTATTGGCAATAGTTTACACGTATTTAGCAAGTCAGTGTTTTGATAAATAACTATAGGGGTGTTTTAAAATATTTAAAAACGCTTATAATGATCAAGACGTTAATAAATGAAGGAGCTAGCAAATGAAAAAAATTATTTTAATCCCCTTATTAAGCTCAGTTTTATCTTTAATGGCAAGCCCTGCATTTTCGGCAGGTGGTCATGGTGGCGGTGGTAATGGTGGTAAGGGAGGGAGTGCTAGCGCTTGTAAAACGACAGTAATCTCGCATACGAAGCCAAAGCACTTAGCAACGGTTGCGCCTCAATCAGAATTTTCCTTTTGGGTAAAAGGTATTAAGAACCCAGATGTAGTTGAAGTGACAGCGAAAAAAATTCCTGTAGAGCTAGTAGTAGAAGATAAAGAGCATTTTTTCTTGTTTACTGGGAAATTACCAGAACAACTAAAAGGTACAGCAGCTCGTATTCACGTTGAAGTAAATTATAAGAAATGTCCAGCCGAAAAAGGTTGGTTGTTGAAAATTTCTGAATAAAATGTAAGCTTAAAGAGCTGAGTTACTCGGTTCTAAAACGTGCTTTATGTTGAGCCTTGTTATATTAATTTATAACAAGGCTTTTTTATTGTCTGGCATGTCAGTAATTTGTCATTAATATTGTGCTAACCTATATTTAATTGGGAAAGCGTATTTTGTTAGTCTATTTTTTATCTTTACTCAATATAAAACAACATCCTGGATTGTAAATAAACCACTTAATATGGAGAAAATAATGCAATATTTAACAAAATATTTTAAGCAAATCCTGATTTTCTTAGTTCTTGCTATTTCACTGCCTTCATTATTTGGTATTAATAATGCTGGTCAGCGCACGTTGGTTCAATACCCGAATGGGACTTTAGTTGTGCAGTTTGAGCCGGGTATTTATATGCAATTGTTTGGCAGAACAACCGTTTATAACGATGTGATTACTTTTGATTTTGATAAAGTAAAGTCTATTGAAGATGCCAGTATTAATCAGCAGGGTATTTCGGTGCGTTATCAAGATGGCGGAACGGGAACTATTTATGGTAAAGCACGTTTGAATTTACCTAATGATGAACCGACCATGATCATTGCGCATAAAGCATTCCGTAGTAACCAAGGGATTTCTCATAAATTAATTAAAACAGTGACCGAAGAAAGTATGAACCTGACTGCAGGCTTGATGACTTCTGAGGAAGCTTACACTGAAAAAAGAGGGACATTTACCGAATGGTCACGAGATCAGGTTCAGAATGGTAAATATAAGACTGAGTTGAAGCAAATTGTACTCTCTGAAGAAAGTACCGGAAAACAAATTGTGCGTAATATCCCTGTGATTGCTTATAACGAAAAAGGCTTGCAGGTTCATTTAGATAGTGATTTAAAAGCTTATGGCGTGACCGTTTCTGGCTATCAGATTACTGACTGGAACTTCGAAGCAAAAACGTTAAAGCAAATTGCTGCAAAGCGTGAAGCTACCATGGCAATTATTACGGCTAAAGCACAAGCAGAGCAAGCTAAGCAGGAAGCGATAACGGCTGAGGAAAAAGGAAAGGCAGAAGTGATTAAAGCGAGATATGAAAAGGAAGTTGAAAAACAGCGCGCGGTTACTGATGCAGAAAAAATAAAAGAAGTTGCTGTTATCAGCGCCTCGCAAAAGGTAGATGTGGCTACTCAGGGGAGGTTGGAAGCTGAGCAGAAAAAATTAACCGCGGTTGAATATAAGCAAGAACAAATTCTTCGCGGTAAAGGGGATGGAGAATATAAGAGATTGGTGATGAGTGCCGATGGTGCTTTAGAGCAAAAGCTAAAAGCTTGGGTACAAGTTAACCAGCAATATGCGAATGCGATTAGTAAGCAAAAGTGGGTGCCTGAAATTCAAATGGGCAGTTCTGAGCAAGGGTCGGGAAATTCAGCTAATGATTTATTAAGCTTATTTCTCGCAAAAACGGCTAAAGATATTAGCCTAGATTTAGGTATTTCAGATAAAAAGCGTAAGTGATGATTTTTTGATAAGTAGATTTGATCGGTCTAGCCTACGATTGAAAGCCGTAGTTTATGAAAACCCTTGTTATTCTTTGAGTTTGTCCAGTCAAGCGCGGGCATCAACTTGACTGGGGATCCATAGTGTATTTATGGATTCTCGGTTAAAGATTTCGGGAATGGTGGATATTACAGTGATTATTTATTGGGGTTGGTATTGTTGTAAGAGCTAACCCTATTTCGCATTACTAGGAGACATTTTTGAAGCAATCCTTTTATGATCTAAATCATTCTGATTTAGAAAAGGTTCTACATAAGAATAATTTAAATACCTCAGCAGCGGCAATTCTTTTTAATTGGCATTATAAGAAAAAAGAAAATACTCAATGCTATGAGAATATTGCAAAAAGTTCATTGAACTTTTTGCAATATAATTTCGACTTTTCTCTGCCCGAAATCGATACGGTTCATGAGTCAAAAAAAGATCGAACAGTAAAGTTTCTTTTTAAGCTTAAAGACGGTCACAAAATTGAAACCGTGCTTATTCCATTTCATAATAAATATTCTATTTGTCTTTCATCACAGGTTGGCTGTGCAATGAATTGCTCTTTTTGTTTTACGGGAAAACAAGGATTTAAAAGAAATTTGGCCACAAGTGAAATTGTTGGTCAGTTCCTACAGGCTTGGCGTTGGTTAGTGAAAAATAGGCCTGGAGAAGAGAGAATTTTAAATATTGTTTTTATGGGACAAGGTGAGCCTTTACATAATTTTGATGCTGTCAAAAAAGCGTGCGAAATATTTTTGTCGCAATACGGAGCTTCGATTGGTGTTCAAAAAATTACTATTTCAACGGCAGGTTATATTCCTGGACTTAAAAGGTGGAGCCAGGAAATTCCCGGAGTGAATCTTGCGTTATCTCTTCATTCGCCCTTTGAAGAAAAGAGAAATGAACTTATTCCCATTAATGTTAAATACCCGCTAGATGAAGTGTTGGCATATATTGATAAGATACCTTTAAACAAAAAGCAATTTGTTACTTATGAATATATTCTGATAAAAGGTTTTAATGATTCATCAGATGATGCTAAGGAATTGGGGATGATTTTGGCTGGTAAAAGTGCTTATATAAACTTAATTCCTTTTAACTCATTTCCTGGCTCGCATTACAAGAGTCCGGATTTGGATAAAATTGAAAAGTTTAAAGAAGTTTTAGATACTTTTAAAATTCCGACTTTAATAAGGGGTGTTAAAGGTGATGATGTATTAGCCGCATGTGGACAACTCAACTCTAAAGATTAAATAGCTTTCAAGTGCCAGTGCATGGGGCTGAACCGTAACACCTCAGTATCAATGAGGTATAGATGATTTTTTGCTCGTTATCCTGCATGTTGGTAGCAGGAATCTAAGTTCAGCGTAGATGCTTGACAAAGCTTGTGCTTGATTGAGTGGGCTTTGGGAATTTAGGGGCGTTAGCTGCCCATGAATATTAATTTAGATGGGCTATTTGTCTTGAGGGATTAAGTGGGTGGAGATTGTATCGTTTTGTTTAGTAGGTCAGATGCTAGTACGTAGCGATTTTTGCCTAACCTCTTTGCTTCATACATAGCAGCGTCTGCATATTTTATTAATAAATCAGCCTCATGATGGTCTTTAGGGTATAGGCTGATTCCAATACTGGCACTAATATGGACAATTTGATTCTGTATTAAAAAGTCATCACTCAGTTGATGTAAAACGGAATTAGCGATTTTCTCGGCTGCCTTTATATGTGTAATAGAAGAAAGTATTAGCGTAAATTCATCGCCGCCCATCCGGGCAACGGTATCTTCTTCACGGCAGGATTTGGTAAGGCGATGACTAACGAGCTTGAGTAGTTGATCACCAGCATCATGGCCTAAATTATCGTTGACTGCTTTGAAGCCATCTAAATCTATAAATAACACGGCCAAAGTTTTGAGGTGGCGTTTATTGTGCAAGATTTCTTGTGTTAACCGTTCGTGAAAGAGTAAGCGATTAGCTAGCCCAGTAAGTGGGTCGTGAAAGGCTATTTTTCTAAGGTTTTCTTCTTTTTCTGTTTGTTTAGTAACATCATAAACCGTACAAATGACACTGGCTACTCCTTTGAATTCACTTTTTTGACATTCAATTTTTACTGGGAAGGAGGTGCCTGATCTAGTGTGTCCCATGGGTGGCGATTTATTAAAAGTCAGTATGTCGTTAATGAATAAGCTACTAGGTATGTTATCTGGGTACTGAAAAAGTTGGTTGGCAGCTTGATTACTAAAGATGATTTTTTGCGATTTATTATAAATAATAATGCTTGTTTCTATGGAATTGAACATGGCATTCAGTGCTTGATGATTTTTAGAAGCTAAATGTCTCTCTTTAACCAAGCGCTGGGTAATATACATAAAATTAAGTAAGGCCAATATGAGCAGTACGGATTGAATCAAGCGTAATAATCGAATTTGTTTGTTTGCTTCTTGTTCAAGCGTTAAGGTCAATTGGTTCATTATATTTAATAAATCAACGCTGTGCAGGCGCGTGCTTTCGACTGCTTTTTCAAGTAGCTGGAGTGTTGATTGTGGGCGGGCTAAGGCGAGTGAAATAGGCGCTTGAAAAACAGCCCAAAGCTGGCGGCCTTGAGTAAGGTGTTCGCGTGCCTGAGCAGATTTAATTGCGGAGATAAAAACAGGTTTATGGTCGCCATCTAAAGTATTGCCGCCTTCCCAAAATGCATTAAGAGTATTGTCAAATAGTTGCAGTGCAGTTTCTAGTTCAGCTTTGTTGCTTTGTTGTTCTGCGCTAGTTTCGCTTAGTTTTACTAGTAATAACGATTTACTAATGCGTTGCGATAGCATACGTTGCCGTCCCGCTAAGTTGATGGCGAGTGTGCTCTTGCTTAGGCTATCAGATAGCCAGTAGTTTATTGATAATGCAGAAATATCAAAAACTATAAAAAGAATAATGGGAAAAAAGATAACGTATTTTTGGTTGCCCATAAACTGACCTAAATAAAAGTGAGGTGATACAGGGTGCTTTAGTTAAACACAGTGTTGTGGGTGATATCTAAATACAATGCTTTAAGCATTATCATCAAATAAAGTTGGTTTATCAAGGGTTGACGGTGCTTGGGTTTTATTTGATGTTTGTTGAGCCGCATTCATATTGCCAGGGGTTAAGCCCTCTGCTTCAAAGCGCGTTGTTAAATAGTTTAAATTATCTTGTATCAGTTTGGTAGTTTTAGCGTCTTCGCTCCAGAAATTGGTATGTACCGCATCATCAAAATACGAAACCTTACAGTGTAGCGTATCTAAATTAGGCGGTGAAAGGGTGATTGTAGCTGACCACGTTTTTTGCTCGGTTTGTTGAGTCTTTTTATGGTTTTTTTCAATCTCGATTCTGACTGAGGTGGTTTGTTTTTTTTCAGTAAACGGTAAGTCCATTACCCATACTTGTTTATTTTGGTCTTCTTGAGGTAATGACTTGAGTTGATTGAGTACCAGTCGAGCTAAAGCGCCTTCTGATTTGCTTTGTAGATCTTTAAGTAGATTCTTAAGCTGATCATCGCTGGCTAGGTTGTTTTTTTCTACTTGAGACTCGTGCTGTAGTGCTTGGACAAATTTTAATAATACTGCTTTGAAATCATTATTCAGTGTTAACTCGGCTTTGGGGTTTGCTTGGGCTAATTTAGCCTCCAAATAAAGACCGCTATTATCCAGTGACTTTTTGAGTTGCCTGCCTTCTGTTAGCTGCTGTGGTTTGGGTAAATCGCGTAGTATTTCTTGAGCAAGGCGTTTAAGTGTTTCTGAGACTTTTTCATTGCTAGCAATTTGTGGGAAGGCGCGAATTAATTGATTGAGTAATTCGGGTGCAGCAATTTCTTTAGGTAAGTGACCTTTGATTGAGGTGGTAATGGTTTGTTCTGGGCTTTGCTGTGGGAGAATTTGAAGCTGTACTTGTGGTCCGGTTTTTATGACTTGTAGCGTAAGGGCTTGCAGGGGGCTGAGTGCTGGAAGAGGTGTTGATTTTGATATTGGGAAATTAATGGTAATGAGTGATTTAGGAATGGCGGGAGTGGTATTTTTAGTCGTTTCAATAGCATTACTGGAAGCTACAGTATTTTGTGTTGCTGTTGATAAAGCAGGAGCTGATTTTGGAGTGATAAAGCTCTGTGTTTTGAGGATTTCGATAGTGTTTTGCATAACCGCAGCTTTGGTCAAAGGTTCTGACTGCGGTACTACAGAGTTAGGTGCCAAAAAACTTGGTGTTTTTGTGTTTTGATGAACTGCTGGCTCAGAAGTACTTTTCTGAGGTATGTTTGTGTTGCTTGATAAGCTAGAAGAGGGAATGAGTAGGCGCAGCTTAAGGCTTTTAGCATTACTATTAATAACTGTTGCACTCAGTAATTGTTGAGGTTTTAACTTGGATAGAAGTGCGCTATGTGCGGTGTTTTTTGGGGTTTGTAGTATGTGTTCTGCAATGCGGGGACCGGTACGGGGTATGCTAGTTTTAGCGGCTTCTGTCTGTGAGGTGTTTAAGTTAGTTTGTAACACGAGTGTTGGTGCGTTACGTATAATACCAGCAGAGACTGAAGTATTATTTGTTTTGCTCGATTGTAAGAGCTGCTCAGGAACTAAAACTTTGACCTCGGGTTGAGGTTGTAATTTTATGACTACTAATTTTACAGTCTGCCCAGATTGTAATGGTAACGCTTGTTGTTTGTTTTCAGGTGGTTCATTTTTTAGGAAGGCGGCAATTTTCTTATTTTCGATGCTCAGTTGAATGTTTTTATTGTCTTGGCTAACTTGTACGATGCTGGCATCAATTTGCTGGCCTATTTTAAAATTTTCCGTGCCGCTCTTCGTTGGGGTAAGTGTGTTGAGTAAGTGTTGAGCTTGGGGGGGGATAGGCAGGTTAATCATGATTAAAGCAACAGTTTTTGAATGTCGTTGATTTCATCTTTGGCTTGATCCAATATATTAATACTAAGGTCGACATCTAAATTCCCTGAAACGAGTTTTTTATAAGCAGGAAGTTCATCCAATTTAGGCATTTTTTTCGGATCAACTTTACCGATATAGCTATGTAATTGAGAAATCATCACGATATCTGCATAATCAGCTTTTTCATTGTCGTTTCTATACCAATTCTCCGAATTAATAATCACGTCTTCAAAGTCTTCGTGGAAATCCCATTTACGTAAAATTTGTACGCCAATTTCCACGCGTAATTTACGTACGGTTTCAGTTAAATCTTTTGGGCTAGCTAAAATATCTGGCTGTTTGTCGGCATAAGCGAGAATAGGCACAATGCCGATATCATGAATTAAACCGGCTAACATAGCTTTATCTGGGTCAAAACCAGGGGTTTTATGTGCTAATACCGCGGAAATCGAGGCAACATAGCTACTATGTTGCCAGAGTTCGTGCATTTTTTTGCGAATCACTGTTGAGCTTGCATTAAAAACACCTTTCAAGGCAAAGGTTGTAATGATTTGTTGCGAGCTTTGTAGACCTAAACGAGTCAGTGCTTCAGGGCAACTTTCAATTTTACGTCGGCCACGGTACAGCGGGCTATTAGATATTTTTATTAGTCGTGCAGTAATGGAAGGGTCAATTTGGACTACGCGGGCAATTTTATTATTATTAGCTGAGCTATCATTAATGGCTTTTTTGATTTTAAACGAGACATCAGGAATCGTAGGTAAGTCGAGTGAATCTGACTGCATAAATTTATAGCAGTCAGCATAAAGTCGATTTTTTGCTAAGCTTGAGCGTGTTTCTTCTGGGGAGGTAGCTGAGTTTTTTTGGTCCATAACGACTATTTTACTGAATGTTATCCAGATACACGCATAATTAGTTTAAAATTACTGTCTTTACGCGTTATTCTTACATTATTCATATTTTATGCAACAAACATCTGCAGAAACAATTCAAACGCTTATGACCGTAAGGGATTATATTCGTTGGGCGGCTAGCCGTTTTGCTGAAGCAAAACTTTTTCATGGGCATGGCACTGCAACCGCTTTAGATGATGCGGCTGCCTTAGTTTTACATAGTTTGCATCTCCCTTATAATTTATCAGAAAGTTATTTTAGTGCACGCTTAACTGAAGCTGAGCGAGAAAAAATTGTTGATTTGGTTAATCGGCGAATTAGCACACGAATTCCTTCCGCTTATTTAATGCATGAAGCGATTTTTGCAGGCTTGCCATTTTATGTTGATGAGCGCGTGTTAGTGCCACGCTCTCCAATCGCTGAACTTATTCACGAGCAATTTACGCCCTGGGTTGACCCTGACAATATTGAACGTGTTTTGGACCTATGTACTGGCAGTGCCTGTATCGCTATTGCCTGTGCTTATGCCTTTCCTGATGCTTTGGTGGATGCAGTTGATTTATCGGAAGATGCTCTGGAGGTTGCTAAAATTAATCTCGCTAAGCATGAGCTGGAAGAGCAATTAACGTTATATCATTCTGATTTGTTTAGTGCCTTACCTGCACAGAAATATGATTTAATTGTTTCTAATCCACCGTATGTAGCCATTGCTGAATGGGAGCAATTGCCAGCTGAATTTCATGCTGAGCCAGAAATGGGATTTACCGGTGGCGAATCGGGATTGGATTTAGTCATTAAGATTTTAGTTGATGCCGCTGATTATTTGTCTGAGCACGGTATTTTGGTTATTGAAGTAGGTAGTAGCGCGGAAACGTTGCAGGAAAAATTTCCGGATATACCGTTTTATTGGTTGAATTTTGAAAACGGTGGCGATGGGGTATTTTTACTGACTGCAGAGCAAGTTTTTGCATTTAATGAGCAATTTAAAGAAGCATTGGGGTAAGTATGTCGGGTAATAGCATAGGAAAATTATTTACAGTAACCACTTTTGGTGAAAGTCACGGAATTGCATTAGGCGCAACAATTGATGGCTGTCCGCCGGGTTTGGAATTATCTGAAGCAGATTTACAAGGGGATTTAGATCGCCGTCGCCCAGGTACATCAAGACATACCACACAACGGCGTGAAGCAGATCAGGTAGAGATTTTATCTGGCGTATTTGAAGGGAAAACTACAGGAACGCCGATTGGCTTGTTAATAAAAAATACCGATCAGCGCTCTAAAGATTATGCCAATATTGCTGAGACTTATCGTCCAGGCCATGCTGATTATGTTTATGATCATAAATATGGTTTTAGAGATTATCGTGGTGGTGGACGTTCTTCCGCTAGAGAAACGGCGATGCGCGTTGCTGCGGGTGGGATTGCTAAAAAATATTTAAAGCAACAGTATGGTATTGAAATTCGTGGTTATCTATCGCAATTAGGCCCGATTAAAATTGAAACGGTTGATTGGGCAGCGATGGATAATAGTGAGTTCTTTTGCCCCGATGCCAGTAAAGAAGCTGAATTAGTGGCTTATATGGATGCTTTACGTAAAGAAGGGGATTCCATTGGCGCAAAAGTTAATGTCATGGCAACAAATGTGCCGCCAGGATTAGGCGAGCCTATTTTTGACCGTTTAGATGCTGATTTAGCACATGCCTTAATGAGTATTAATGCAGTCAAAGGTGTAGAGATTGGCGATGGTTTTGATTGTGTAAATAGTAAAGGCACAGACTTTAGAGATGAAATGACGCCAGAAGGTTTTTTGAGTAATCATACTGGTGGTGTTTTGGGTGGGATCTCTAGTGGACAAGAAATTGTCGCTAGCATTGCCTTGAAACCAACTTCTAGCTTGCATTTACCGGGGCGCAGCATTAATCGTAAGGGTGAAGCAATTGAAGTTGTGACAAAAGGGCGGCATGATCCTTGTGTCGGCATACGCGCAACACCTATTGCTGAAGCAATGATGGCGATTGTATTGATGGATCATATGCTACGCCATAGAGCGCAGAATTATGATGTGCAATCTACGTTGCCTGTGTTGCGTTAATTAGACGGTGCAAACTAAAATACCTTATTGGCGCTTATCCGGATTTTATTTTTTTTATTTTGCAACCTTAGGCGGCTTTTTACCTTATTGGAGTTTGTACCTTAAAGACAGTGGCTTTAATGCGGCTGAGATTGGTGAATTAACCGCTTTATTGGTAGGTACAAAAATTATTGCCCCCAATCTTTGGGGCTGGATTGCAGACCACACGGGAAAAAGTTTACGCGTAATTCGCATTGCGTCCTTTTTTGCGATGGTTTTGTTTGCTGGTTTTTTATATCAGAAGTCGTATCAATGGTTTGCTTTGGTAACCATAGGCTTTAGTTTTTTTTGGAATGCAACGTTGCCGCAATTTGAAGCGGCAACCTTGCACCACTTGAAAATGGAACCGCATCGATACAGTAATATACGCTTATGGGGTTCAATAGGCTTTATTGTGACGGTTTTGGGGGTAGGGTATCTGCTGGATATATACCCTATCGATTTGTTGCCTTTGTTTATAGTTGTCTTACTGGCGTTGATTTGGTTAATTTCTTTAGTCACACCGGAAGTCACGGTTGCTAAAGCCAGTCATGCCTTGATCGGTATAGGGCAAATTATTAAGCAGCCTGAAGTTATTGCTTTCTTGCTTGTCTATATGTTGTTACAGGCATCACATGGTCCGTATTATGTGTTTTTTTCTATCTATTTAAAGCAGTATGAGTATTCGGCCACGACGATAGGTTTACTTTGGTCGCTTGGTGCCTGTGCAGAGATTGTCGTTTTTGTCTTTATGCGTCAGTTGCTAAAATCTAATTCACTGCGTCATATATTGCTAGTCAGTTGTTTGCTGGCGGTATTAAGGTGGTTATTAATTGCTTGGTATGCCGGTAATATGTGGATATTGTTGAGCGCTCAACTATTGCATGCTGCGACCTTTGGTTCGGCACATGTGGCGGCAATGCATTTAGTGCAAAATTATTTTGGTCAACATCATCAAGGTAAAGGTCAAGCGCTTTATAGCAGCCTGAGCTTTGGTTTAGGTGGTATGGTCGGTGGCTTGTATAGTGGTTACGGTTGGGATCTCTATGGGGCGCAATGGGTGTTTAGTTTTGCTGCGATTTTAAGTTTTTTGGCTTATATTATTGCGGCAATTTGGGTGGGCAAAGGTAAGGCTGTTGTTCATCAGGAAGTTTAAGTTAAAGGTATGACGTTAGCAGATATTAGGCGATAAGTTGTTTGAAAGAACCTATATGTAGAGCGTGTGACTTTGGAAGCTGTGAAAGTATTATGCGTAGGTTGGGGACTCCAGCCTACGGAACTAAAGTCACGCCTTACCACCTATATTTGTTTATTTGATTACGCATGAGTCTCCGTCAAACGAGGATAAAGAAACGGAAATACTCTATAACAGGTCATTTCCAAAGTCTTTTGTCGGGAATCTATGTAGTAAAAATTTAGATTCCTGCTAAGAGAATGCAGGAATGACGAGGTGTCTAGTTGGTTGTTTTTAAAAGGGCGGAAGCTCATGGGTAATCAGGTTTGTTTAAGTATTAATGGGTTATTTAAAAAAAGGAAAAATCGGTGTTTGAGTTAATTCAAAGTGGGGGATTATTAATGATCCCTATTTTATTTTGTTCTGTTTTAGCCATGGGCATTATTGGTGAGCGTTTTTTAAACTTACAAAAAAAGAAAATTTTACCGCCCGAGTTGGTGGATCAAGTCTGGGAATTAGCTAAGGCTAGAAAATTAGATGCTAAGACGATAAAGCATTTAAAGGAGAGTTCCCCCTTAGGGATGATTCTTGCCAGTGGACTAATGAGTCGTGGTTTAGGACGGGATGTTATGAAAGAGGCGGTCGTTGACTCTGGAAGGCACGTCGCGCATAAGTTGGAGCGGTTTTTAAATACCTTAGGTACGATTGCCACAATTACACCTTTACTCGGTTTACTGGGTACTGTTTTAGGCATGATTAAGGTTTTTGCTGCTATTGTAAGTCATGGTGTTGGTGATCCAACGGTTTTAGCCGGTGGGATTTCTGAGGCTTTAATTACTACAGCAGCGGGTTTAGCTGTCGCCATACCTTGTGTGATTTTTCATCGTTATTTCGATGGCTTAGTCGACGTATATGTTTTAAATATGGAAGAGGAATCTTTGAAATTAATTGAAGTGATCCACGGCACGCATGAAGGCGTAGAATGAATTTCCGTAATAAAAAAAATAAACCCTTAGAGGTTTCTTTAACACCAATGATTGATGTGGTGTTTTTGTTATTGATCTTTTTTATGGTGACGACCACTTTCAGCAAAGAGACATCAATCAAAATTCAATTACCGCAAGCCGAAGGGCAAGAAGTAGAGCAGCATAAACAAGTGTTGTTGCTGGTTATTGATAAGTCGGGACAGTTTTTTATTAATGATCGTGCTTTAGCTGATAAAAGTTTAGCTACTTTAACCAAAGAGTTAACCGCTGTTGGTGGTAATAAAAAAATACCTTTAGTCATTCATGCCGATGCTAGTGCTCCAGTGCAGGCAGCTATTTCAGTGTTAGATGTTGCTAAAAATGTCGGTTTTAAAAATATTAGTTTCACTACTCAAAAAGACTAAAATAGATGAAAAAAATAATAGCTAAATGCTTGGATGAGATTTGGTACAAAGACCACTTTGTTGGAACTTGGCTTTCGGGACTGTCATTTCTTTATATTGATATAGTCAAATTTAGACGAAAAATGTATCAAAAAGGCCATAAAAAGGTGACTAAGCTATCTGTTCCGGTCATTATTGTTGGCAATATTACGGTAGGCGGTACAGGTAAAACACCGCTAGTGATTTATTTGGTAGAAAAATTAAAAGCAGAGGGTTTTAAGCCGGGCGTTATTAGTCGCGGATACGGTGGTCAAGCCGAAACATGGCCGCAAATAGTTACTGCGGATAGTAAGCCAAGTTTAATTGGTGATGAGCCATTATTAATTGCGCAGCAGGCGAACTGTCCAGTAGCTGTAGGTCCCATAAGAGCAGACTCAGCTAAGTTATTATTAGATAACAATGATTGTGATGTCATTATTTCCGATGATGGCCTGCAACATTATGCTTTGCACCGAGATATAGAAATTTGTGTCGTTGATGGCGTGCGCCGTTTTGGTAATAATTTTTATTTACCATCAGGGCCATTACGTGAACCACAAGAGCGCTTGAAGGAAGTGGATTTTGTTGTTTGTAATGGTGGCGAGCCTGAAGAAGGTGAGATGTTAATGCGCCTAGAAGGAGATTTTGCCATTAATGTTCAAACTAAGGAACGTAAATCTTTAGCTGAATTTAAAGGTCAAGTAGGCTGTCATGCTTTTGCAGGAATTGGTAATCCTCAGCGATTTTTTGATTTATTAGCGCAAGCGGGTATTGAGTGCGCCACACATAGTTTTCCTGATCATTATGCTTATGTAGCAAAAGATATACAGTTTAAGGGTGCACAAGCGATATTAATGACTGAAAAAGATGCGGTTAAGTGCGTAGGTATTGCAACAGATCAACACTGGTATGTGCCGGTACAAGCGAAACTGGAATCCGGATTTACCAATAAACTGATTACTTTGTTACGCAAGGCGTAGGGCGGACTTCAGTCGCCTTTAACGTAACTGCTGAAGGTGTTGGCGGGTTAAAGCTCCGTAGGTTGGGGCGAGTTTGCGAACCCCAACGGTTTGAAGTGGTCGAAGCGTGTTATGCTCGTTACTTAGTTACAAGACCGACAAGCAATATCATCTATCAGGATATCTTGATAATCATTTATATTATCAAGAATAGCTACGCCGCGGAATAGTTCACTATTAGAAATATTACGCAGCAATAAATCAGCTTTACTAACACACAGGTTAAGGTGCGCAAGCGTCTTTTCTGTTAGCGATTCTTTGATGTTTTCTTGTTTTACAGCATAAACGGCATTATCCTTTAGAATGACCGTGTCACCTGAGTGAATACTTTCTAAGAAAGAGTGCTGAAGAGGGAAGTTATCGATGATATGTAACATAGGATTGCCTAGGTCGTTTTTTATAAGAAATCTACATTAAGTAGTCTTTGTAAGTCTATAAAATATAAAGAATTTAAGGTCATAGTAATACACTTTGAAAGTGATGCCAAATAGTTTTTGAAAAATCTCATGTAATAGTTGAGGTTTTATAGGTTAATTGATTGAATTTATTGATATAAAGAGATTTTAAGTGAATAGAGAAATAATTATTGACAGGCTGCAACAGTATTGGTTATTGGCACGATTTGATAAGCCGATAGGTATTTTAATTTTATTGTGGCCAGCTTTATGGGCGCTCTGGCTGGCTAGTTCAGGTTCGCCAGATTTATTGGTATTAACTGTGATTTGTTGTGGCGTAGTATTAATGCGTGCGGCTGGTTGCGTTATTAATGATTATGCGGACAGAAACCTTGATCCGTATGTGGAGCGCACCAAGCTAAGACCTATGGCTGCAGGTAAAGTGCAGCCTAAAGAGGCACTGATTGTATTTACTGTTTTATCTCTAACGGCTTTTGCCATGGTTCTGTTGCTTAATACTTACACCATTTTACTGTCTTTTGGTGGCGTTTTCTTGGCAGCAAGTTATCCCTTTATGAAGCGCTATACACAATTACCTCAAGCTTATTTAGGGATTGCTTTTGGCTGGGCAGTCCCTATGTCTTTTGCAGCACAAAGCAATGAAATTCCGCTAGTTGCTTGGCTAATGTATTTAGCGACAGCACTTTGGGCTTTGGTTTACGATACGATGTATGCGATGGTGGATAAAGATGATGATTTGAAAATCGGCATAAAATCAACGGCTATTTTATTCGGTGATAAAGACCGTGAAATTATGGCGGTTTTGCAAGTGATCATTATGTTGTTAATGATCCAGATAGGGCGGTTACAAGATTTATCATGGATTTATTATGTGACATTAGCGTGCGCTAGCCTATTCTTTGTTTATCAGCAAAAATTGATTTTTTATCGCGATAAACAAAATTGTTTTAAAGCCTTTTTAAATAGCAACTGGTTTGGCCTGACTATTTTTGTCGGCCTAGTATTGGAGTTTTCTCTAAAGCTTTAGTTGTTCACAGCAATTTTAAAATAGCGATAACGTTGTTAATGAGCGTGCGGTATTTCACAGCCGTCAGTATAAATAAGTAAAGCATCGATATCAGGTATCACATCAAGTGTTAGTGTGGTTTTAGCTTCGAACGCCTTAATATCTTTGCTTACTAGGTCGGTAAATAACATAGAGAATGATTTCGCTTGCTGTGCTTGGCTATGTTTTTTATTTGGGCTATTTGCCGCTATTTTAAAGTCAAAACGATTCACCGCTTGCTGTAATGCATGCATGGAAAAATCTTGGATACTTAATTCAAAATCTGCGAAAACTTCAGGGCCTTGCGCTTGTTTAATACGTTCAATATCATCTAAATTTGCGTAAAGCTTAAATAAGCCAAATACGCCTTGCTGGCCATTTTTACAAGCCCCACCTTCCATAACCCTAACGAGTTGCAAGGTTTGTCCCATTTTTAATTTCGATAAACCAGATGTTCCTAGTAGCTCCTGCTGTATAAGTGGGTCAATTGGTAGCTTAGGAGTTACTGCTTTAATATCGCTAGTGGCCGGCTGAGTTGTTAGTGTTGAGCAGGCGGTGAGTAAAGGCAATAAAATGCCTAATATGAGTGGTGATTTATTCATAAGCTGTCGTCAATTGTTGTAACTCTTAAGTAATATTGACTATATTAAATGCTCGACACCTTTACAAGTTGTTATTTTACTAAACTAAGCCGCGATATACTAAGGTGTGGGTGTATTGCGCTTCCTGTATTCCGCAAGCTACATATAGGCTACATTTGAAGGTATTATTAATCTTCATTCCTTAGTGGGCCCAACTAAGAGCAGGTTAATAGTGGTTCTACCAAACAACCCCGATAGCTAAAACAACAACGATTAAAACAAGACTAGTTACATCATCAGCGGCTTGCTTAATCTCTTTATATTGTTCACCCATCAACATCTGAATACGATTAGTAACTTGATCCTGCATGTGGATTTTTTGTTGCATGGTCATTCTCCTAGTGTTTAACGTAACTGCGCATTTGTCCAACTAATACGCCTTGTATTTCAACCTGTTCAGGTTTGAAGTGCATAGCGGACATATTCGAATTAGCAGGGATTAATAAGGTTTCGTGCGGGTACTGCTCAATAAATTTTAGGGTGGCTTCAGCTTTATCGATGAGAGCAACAACAATTTCACCATTACGTGCAGTGCTGCGCTGCTCAATGACAACCCAGTCGCCATCAAAGATACCTTCTTCAATCATGGAATCTCCTTTGACTTGCAAAATATAACAGCTGTTTTCTGTTTTAATTTGCTCAGGTATCGCCATATAGCTGATGCTTTGTATGGCTTCTATAGGTTTTCCAGCGGCAATATAACCAACAAAGGGAATACTTCCTGATTCTTCTGTTGCTAAGTAGTTTTTAGCTTTCTCAGTTAAACGCACGCCCTTTTGCTTACGATCAGAGGCTTCAACTAGCCCTGCTTCGATTAGGGCTTGAATATGTTTGTGCAGAGACCCGCGGGAGCTTAAGCCTAATGCCTGGCATACTTCATCGAGGGTGGGTGGGTATGAAAATTTTTGTTGATTGCTCAATAAGAATTCGAAAATTTCTTTTTGTTTGCGGGTTAAATCAATCAATGTAGTTCTCCTTTTGTTTTGTTAATAATATCAAGAGAACAAAAAAAGAACAATATTTTTATTCTACTGTTTTTTATTGACGAAAAGAGGATATGAAAAATTTAGGCCGCACAGTGTGGCGTTATAACTTTTAGTGGTTATAGGCAAAGTACCAAGCTAAGGTAACTTGCAATAAATAAACTAGGAAAAATGCAGGCTAAAGACCTGCGCTTTTTTGATAACGTAAAAGTTATTTCGTGCCTGCTCCTAAGGTGCGCCACTTAGACCAAAGTACCCTGATAAACAGCTTTGATATCACTAAACACTTTTGTTTTTGCA
>Ga0209081_1000960_pt1 | contig 17297 bp, 10 predicted proteins | sample GOMGulsemesocosm_4_FD_184636 | JGI IMG/M metagenome (GOLD analysis project Ga0209081, IMG submission 184636) | Methane-oxidizing microbial communities from mesocosms in the Gulf of Mexico - GOM15B Gulf of Mexico (SPAdes) (version 2) | ecosystem: Environmental > Aquatic > Marine > Cold seeps... | reverse complement strand
TCTATGGCTTTGGCGAAGTTATATTGAAAATATAGGCTATAGTTGATAGTGATTATTATCGATTAATTGTCGCTTCAAATTAGAGGCGTTGAATACCTAAAATAGGCTGAATATGTCTTTATCCAAGCAACTCCTTCTTCTTATCTCTGCGCTCTTTCTAATGATTTTTAGCGTCAATTTCATACTGAGTGTTGATAACATCCGCAGTTATTTAGAGGGTGAATCGCAAATTCACGCGCAAGATACAGCAACATCTATGGGGCTGTCATTAAGTCCATATATGCTGGACGAAAAAGACCCGGTCATTGAAACTATGATGAAGGCAATATTTGACCGTGGTTACTATAAAGAAATTAAGTTAATAGGAAGTGAAAGAGAGCCGCTTGTAACGTTAAGAAATGAGGAGGTTCTTGAAGGGGTGCCTGAATGGTTCATAAGTTTTCTGCCGATGGAAGCGGCGACCGGGGAAAGTGAAATTAGCTCTGGCTGGAATATAAGTGGTTCTGTAACAGTAGAAATTAACCCGGCGTATGCCTACCTCAAACTTTACGAGCAGGTTACAACTGGCTTTTACTATTCGCTTGCTGCTTTAGCGTTGTCTGTTGCTTTGTTGCTGTTAGTGTTGCGAGTAACGTTGTCATCATTGAATAGAATTGGGCGAATGGCGGAAACTATAGCGAAGGGAAATTTTGAGACGATAGAAAAACTCCCGTGGACATCGGATGTAAGACGAGTGGCATTATCGATGAACCTCATGTCCAAGAAACTTGAAAAAGTGATTGGGAAGTTAAACCAAAGGCTGGAGGGCTTGGGGAAAAAACTTCAGTTAGATGACCTTACAGGGCTTCGTAAAAAGAATTCGTTTGAAGATGATATGGGTGAACTACTGGCCTCTTCATCGGGGGCTTTTGTATTTATAGTGAAGATTGATGCATTAGGAAGTTTAGTGAAAGAGCTGGGGAATAATGCCATTGATGAGTTCATTAAAGATTTTGCAGAAATACTTAAAAAAGTGGGTGATGAGCAAATAGGTAGTGATGTATCTACGTACCGATTTTTTGGCTCAGAATTTGTCTTGTTAGCGAGAAGTATTGACGCGAAGAAAGCTGAAAAGCTGGCGAGCTCTTTAAGTGATGCTCTTTCGGTCTTGGCGAAAAAACTAGATAAGGAAGATATAGCGCACATTGGTGTTGCTGAATTTGACCCTTTTGGTTCGGTAGATGCTATTTTACTGGCCGCAAACGAAGCGTATGAACAAGCCACATTAATTGGCGCTAATAGTTATTACCTTAGGAAGGGAGAGGATAGGGCGAAAGACACAGCTCAGTGGAAAGAGCTGGTTTTCGACATTATCGATAATAATGATTACTCGCTCTCTTATGTGAGTCCTATTGCAAACCTTGAAACAAAAGAAGTAATGATGGTGGACGCCTTCTCAGAGGCGGTAGATAAGAATGGGGACGTTCTGTCTATCGGTACATTTGTTTCTATTGCGGAGAAGTTTGTAAAAATTGTCGATTTAGATAAAGGGGTTACTTCTCGTGTTGTTGAGTATGTGAATAATGAGAATATTCAACACTCTGTAGCAATAAGCCTATCGAGTAGAACGATTAAAAATAGTGACTTTAGAGCCTGGCTAACGGCGCTGTTAACTGAGAATTCATCTATTGCAGATCAGATTGTTTTTAGCCTTTCAGCCTATGCTGTGACAAAAGAGGTTTCTGCATATAAAGAGTTCATACATTTTGTTCATCAGCTTAATGCCAAAGTTATTATTAAACGATTTGAAGGGCACTTGATTCCTCCAGAAGTGGTCAAACAATTGAAGCCTGACTTTATTCGTTTGGCTCGTGATATTGGTAATGGTGTTTCTGCTAATGCAGAAAAGCAAGAGTTTATGGCGACGGTGGTAGAGCTTGGTGATTTGCTGGATATTCGAGTGTTTGCAGAGAATGTTCAGTCGGAAATAGATTTGAGTAAAGTTAAAACTCTTGGGGTGGTCGGCGCTAGCCGTTAAGCATTATTCGTTTTATGCTGCTCAGTACAAGATTAAAAAAAACTGCAATGAACTACGGCGTTAGATTGCTGGTGCGAGTTAAAAAATCAAAAAGGTTGTTGCTTTTGCTTAGTGTACTAACAGTATTCTCAGCACCGGCTGCTCTTGATTTTAGTTCTGCCATGCTTGCCAAGGTGAGAGTGAAGTACGGTGGAGATGGGGTTAGTCGGGTATTAAAGTGGCGGTCATTTATTGAGGTGACACGGTCGCTAACAGAAAAGCAGAAATTAAAAGAAGTGAATGATTTTTTTAATCAGCAGATAGAGTTTGTTGACGATGAAAGCTTATGGGGAGTTGTTGATTATTGGGCAACGCCGGTAGAGCTATTGGCTCAAGGCGCTGGTGACTGTGAAGATTATTCGATTGCTAAATACTTCACTCTGAGAGAGCTGGGTGTATCGGATAAAAAAATGCGTATCACCTACGTTAAAGCAATTGAACTTAATCAGGCACATATGGTTTTAACGTATTTTGATACGCCTAGTTCAATACCTGTTGTACTGGACAACCTGATTCCGGCGATTAAACCGGCGACAAAAAGGCGGGACTTGTTGCCAGTGTATAGCTTTAATGGTTCAGGGCTTTGGCTTGCTAAAGCTCGTGGAAGTGGTAAAAGAGTAGGTGGCTCTAGTCGGTTAAATAAATGGGGCGGTCTAAAAAGCAGGATGCTGGAGAATGACTTTTAAAGAAAAGCGAATGCCAGCTTATTTTAGATAATAAAAAAGGCCATCAAACTTGATGGCCTTTTTTGGCTTGCTAAAGCTATTACTCTGCTGTGCAGTCTGTGTAGAAGCCTACGCTATTAACGCCACCAGTACATGGTTCTGTTGCATCAGCTGTTGAGCCTGCTTCAGTCACAGGCGCTTCTTCTGTGGATTCTTCGCTTTCAGCCGCAGGTGTTTCTGTAGCAATCGTATACGTAGGCGTTACTTGTCCTCGTTGAGAGTAGCCAATCAAAGACTTAACCTGAGGTAGAATTGCAGTTTCTTCAGGTAAGGCAACATTCAAATGGTTGTTCAATGCGCCGCCACTAGCAAGAATTCTGAACTGAGAAAATAGTTCGTCATATTTAGCGTTTGTGTAAGCGCTTTTAGCAACAAACATTTCGTTGGCGGAATCAAGTAGATCTAATAATGAGCGACGACCAATATTAAATTGCTTTTGAAATGCTTCATTACTCTTAACGCTTGAATTTCTATGGCTTTCAAAAAACGCCATTTGGCTTTTAACTGTTTGGTGAGCAATCCAAGATAAGCGCATGCTTTCTACAGCTTGCCTGTATGTGTTGTCTCGGATGCTTTTGGCTTGATTGATTAGCTGAGCTGTTTCTTTACGACGCGCAACATCTTTGCCACCGTTGAATAGGTTATAGCGCAAACGAATCATTGCAGAGGCATCTTCATTAACTTCTTCAATGCCATCAATGTCTTTATTGTGTGTTGCACTCAATTCAAAATCAACACGTGGCATAAAAGAAGTTTTTGCTGTTGCGTGTTGCGCAATCGCAGATTTAATGTCTGAGTTGGCAGATTTTAAAATCGGGTGATTGGCAATAGCGCCATCAACAGCTTGATCAAAAGTGGCTGGTAATGCATCGGCTGGTGAGCTAACGGCTTCTAATTCAAAAGGGAGCCTACCAACGACTCTTAAATACGCTGTTTCAGCATCTTTTAGGTTGCCAATTTCTGATAGTGCATTTTTTTGTGCTAAAGATAGGCGGCCTGTTGATTGTTCAACATCTGCTCTACGGCCAACACCACGATTGCTTCGAGATTTAATTTGGTCGTTAGTGCTTTGGTGAATAGTTAAGTTCTCATTCGCTAATGCCAGCAATTCTTCGCGACGTAAAACATTAATATAAGCTTCAACTGCATTTAAAGCGGTAATTTCTGCTTGTCCAAACACAGTGTACGCACGTGAATTTGTTCTAGCTGTTTGACGGTTAACTTCGCTAGCAGTAGCAAAGCCATCGTAAATCATTTGTCTAATTTGAATCGATGCCTCATCTCTTCCTAGTGATTTTGACTCTGAGCCATCAGCTTTAGTTGATGAGTTGAATGAGCGTTCCCATCCCGAGCCAACTGAGATGTCTACGGTTGGGAAATATCCGGCTTTTACCTGGCTAATTTCTTGTTCGACAGCTAAACGTTCAGATTTGGCAGATTGGATTTCTGGGTTTTCGTTAACAGTGTATTGAATTGCATCTTGCAATGTTTCGGCTGCTGCAGTCGTGGCAAGGCTTAAAGCCAGGATGCCGCTGACGGCTAGTTTTAATTTAAAACTCATAGTTCCCTCTTGATTTTATTCTTTAAATATGAAGAATCAGATAGCTAGACTGGATACTTTCGAATTTAACTTAACTGCAGGGTAAGGTCAACTATATTCTTTTATATACAGTGCCAAACGTAGTCTGTCGGGGACGTTTAGTTTTTTAAAAATAGAGGTTAAATGAGCTTTAACCGTTCGTTCAGAAATATTTAAAGCATTGCCGATTACTTTATTGTTTTCACCGCCACAGATCATATTGGCGACATCTTTTTCTCGGGAGGATAGTGTTTCCAATAGAGCATATGATTCTATTGCTTGAGTGTTATTAGTTGGTTGGGCGGCCTCTGGATTCATTTTTATTAATATGCCAATAACGCGCGGAACGAGGTGACGCTGAATCCAAATATCACCTTTCAAGACGCTGGTAACCGCTTGCAGTAGTAGTTTGGGGGGCTCAGATTCGCCGCAATACCCCGCAGCGCCATGTATAAGGGCATTTATTTGTTTGCTTTCTGACCAACCTTTTCCAGCAACAAGGAAGCGTGCGGTGGATGATGCAAACATAGCGCTTAAATCTGAATTGTTATCAACCTTATGTGAGTCAATTACAACAGCGGATACGTCGCGTAACTCGGCAATATTTGATGTAGTAAAAATATCGAAGTGGCTGATCAACGCATGAGACCATAGTTTCAATAGCTCTTGGTTGTCAGAAAAAATAGCAACGCGCTGCATAGTTTTATTCCTTTGTTGCGCGAGGCGGGGTCAATAATAATGGCATGTTAGCGTTCCCTGAGGGCGGTCTCTCTTGCTTTTAAAATAGGTTTAAGCAAGTAATCTAACACAGTTTTTTTGCCAGTTAAAATATCAACATCAGCGGTCATGCCAGAAATAACGTTTAATTTAGCACCATTTTTTTCCAAGTAATTCTTTTTTGTGCGGAGGCGAATAATGAAATAGTTTTTGCCGTCTTCTTCATTAGTGATGCTATCAGCACTAATGTGTTCTAGCTCTGCTTCCAGTCCACCATAAATTGAAAAGTCGTAAGCACTGAGTTTTATCATCGCTCTTTGACCTGGGTGGAGGAAAGCAATGTCGGCAGGTCGTATTTTCGCTTCAATTAATAGCTTGTCCTCTAGCGGAACCACTTCAACTAAGTCCATGCCCGGTTGAATAACGCCGCCAACGGTGGTGACTTTAAGTTGTTTAACAATACCTTTGACGGGAGAGAGAACAAGCGTTCGAGTCACTCGATCTTTAAGCGCCAGTGTGGACTCGGTTATTCTGTCTAACTCTGCTTTAGTTTGATTTAATTCTTCCAATGCTTTTGTTTGAAAACGCACCTTGGTCTCAGCAAGCTTGTTGCGCGCCTCGCTTAGCAAGCCCCTTAAATCATTTACTTCACGTTTAATGCGAAGTAGCTCTACTTTAGACATGGCACCTTCATCAACAAGTGGTGCAGACATTTCCATTTCTTCTCTCAGTAAGGCGTGGCTTCTTGCGCGTTGAGCGACTTGTGCGCGTATGATTTTAGTGTTGGCATTTAGTTCATTACGACGTGATTGAAACAGCTGTTTTGCATTTTTAGCGATATCGGGTGCAACGGTTAAAACTTCAGGTGGAATAACGAGGGGCTTATTTTCAACCTCGGCAGACAAACGTGCTGTCGCTGCTAATAGCTCATAGTATTTCAACTTGCTTTCGTTCAGTGATGAAGTGAAACGTACAGGGTCAAGCCGTAGCAGTGGTTGGCCTTTTTCAACGGTATCGCCTTCTTTAACTAAAATTTCAGATAAGATCCCGCCTTCTAAATTCTGGATAACCTGAATGTGGCTAGAGGGTGTGGTTTTTCCTGTGCCACGAGTTACTTCGTCTAGTTCAGCAAAGTTAGCCCAAATAATGGCCGTAATAACGAAACTAAATGAGACCCATAAAATAATGTGACTTTGAATGGATGCGCCGTACAAACTGGCGGCATTCACATCGGTGACATACGTTTGATCTTCGGCATGTTGCTTGTATTTCTTTTTAGCGTTAGATATTTTATTTAACATAATTAGTTTGAAACTTTGATTTGTCCTTTTTTCAATGCTTCAAGCACTTTTTCTTTAGGGCCGTCGGCCATGATTTTTGAACCGTCCATCACAATTAAGCGATCAACCAGCGTTAATAAAGAAGCTCGGTGGGTCACTAAAATAAGCGTTTGATTGTTAAGTTGTTCAGAAAGTTTTTCTTTAAAACGCGCTTCTGTACTGTTATCCATCGAATTGCTAGGCTCGTCCATAATATAAATAGGCGGCGTTAGCAGTAACGACCGGGCAACCGCTACGCTTTGACGTTGTCCGCCAGATAGCGATGAGCCGTGCTCGCCAACCGGCATGTCGAATCCTTCAGGATGTCGGTTGACGAACTGAGTCACGCCGGCCACTTCAGCAGCGTGCAAAATAGAGACGTCATCGGCATAACGTGAGCCCATTGTGATGTTATCTTTAACGCTACCAAACATCAGTGAAATGTCTTGTGGCACATAACCAATTTGTCTGCGAAGATCGGACGGGTCAACCTGCCGAATGTCTGTTCCATCAATTAAAATTGAACCCTCTTGCGGTTCGTACATGCCTAGCATCAGCTTTTCTATGGTGCTTTTACCTGAGCCAATTCGGCCAATAAACCCAATTCGTTCGCCCGCCTTAATTTTAAAAGAAACATTATCCAGTGCTTTAATAGGCTGCTCTGGATAGCTGAAAGTAATGTTTTTAAACTCAATGTCACCATTAAATGTAGGGCGGTGTAAATATTTTTTGCCGTGCTCACGCTCAACTGGGAGATTCATCATGTTCGTTAAAGTATCCAATGATGTGCGTGCTTGGTGATAGCGTGTTAACAATGATGCCACTTGCCCAATTGGCGCTAAAGCGCGGCCAGTTAATATAGTGCAGGCGATTAATGCGCCCATTGTTATTTCGCCTTCAGAAATTTTATATACGCCGAACACTACCACGGCAACAGAGGCCATTTGAGTTAGGAAAGCGGTAGTGTTGACAGCGATAGACGAGTAAAAGCGCGATTTAAGGCTTAAACGAGATATTTGTCCAATGTTTTGCTCCCACTTGCTTTGCATTTGGCCTTCCGCGCCGGTTGTTTTAATGGAGTCGAGGTTATTGAGGGATTCAATTAGTGTTGCCTGCTTTTGTGCGGAGTATTTAAATAGCTCGTTAATGGTGTTTTTAAGTGGTTTTTGAACGGCAATGCCGACCAAAATAGCTAGCGGTAACACAGCCAGAGGAATTAATGCCAAGTTGCCGCCGAGCATGTAAATAACGAAAATAAAGATAAATAGGAAGGGTAAGTCAATTAGCGTCGTGAGAGTAGCAGAGGTCAAAAAATCTCGGAATGACTCAAATTCACTTAAATTGCTGGCAAAGGCACCAACAGATTTAGGGCGGTTTTCCATCTTAATGCCCATCACTTTTTCAAAAATAGTGGCGGATAGAATAATGTCAGACCGCTTGCCTGCCACGTCAATAAAGTAGCCGCGCAAACCTTTCATTACAAAGTCAAAGCTAAAAACAATCGCAACCCCAATTGCTAGCACCCAAAGCGTTTCAAGCGCATGGTTTGGAACTACCCGATCGTACACATTCATTATGAATAGTGGCGATGCTAAGGCAAATAAGTTTATCAGTAGCGATGCGGCCAATGCTTCACTGTAAATAGGCCAAGAGCTATAAATAACATCCCAAAACCAGTGTTTCGCCTTTGGAATAACCGAATTTGCCGTGCGGTCGTCAAACGTATGATTTAGCTGAACAAAGAAAGCAGAGCCGCTGTATATTTCTTCTAGCGCATTCAAGTGAACTGTTTTTTCGCCGCTGTCGGTTTCGGGCAAAAGAATGGTGCATGTATCGTCTTGCCTAGAAATTAAAACGCAGGTTTTATTGTTTTCAAGTAGCAATACGGCAGGTAAAACTAGGTTAGATATTTCAGCTAGAGGGCGGCGAACTAGCCCCGTAGAGAACCCGGCACGTTGGGCTGCTCTAACAAATAGAGCGTGTGTTAGCTTGCCATCAACTAACGGTAAGCCAGCGGTTAACGAATCAGATGAGTGCGGGGTGTTGAGTAATTTGCAAACAGATAAAAGTGCTAACAATAATGGATCATCCTCGCTCGTCATAGTGGAAATATTTTCCCTTGGTTTTTTCAGAGCTACTTCCGTCATTATTTATCCATTAAGTGCGAAATATTGCACAAACACTCTTGCCCTGTGCGGTAAGTTTGATTATTGCTTTTTATTTAGTGATACTAGAACAAATTCAAAAAAATGCAAATGGAGTCGCAACATGCCCTACATTAACCGTAATGATCAAGGCGAGATTACTCAGCTGTTAGATATGCCATCAGGCGAAGGTAGTCAATGGCTTGAGTTAAATCACCCAGATGTGGTTGAGTTTTTGCAGCGCCCCGCAAATGAAACTGAATTAAAGAAATCGCTAGAAAGCTCTGATGGTGACATGGTTCGAGTGGTAGAGGATTTGGTAGATGTGCTAATGGAAAAGCAAGTGTTCGTGTTTACCGAGCTGCCAGAAGCGGTGCAAGCCAAGCTTAACGCGCGTAAAAAACTTAGGCACGATGTAAGCGCCATCAGTAACCTTATTGCTGATGATGACGGTATTTTGTAAACCTGCTATATTTTTAAAAGTTCCAAAATTAATACCTTAGTACAATAGGCGGCCTCAAGGCGCTCGCCTAAACTATTCATTAAATTGCGTAAAAGCACTTAACTATAAGCAATGATAAACATACTGATAATAGATCAAACAGACCGTGTAGCAGCCTCGTTACCAGAGGTTGGCTTCAATGTTCAGCGGCTGAACGATGAAGTCAAAGCGTTAAATGCGCTGGAGAAAAATGGAGTGGCGATTGTATTGCTTCATTACAGCGTCATGCAGAAGCAAACGCCAGGCTATATAGATGTATTACTAAAGGCTAGTTCAGGCAGCAACATAGTAGTTATAGCCGATGATCTAACCGAAGAAGAGGTACTTAATTGCTTACTAGCTGGCGCGAAAGGCTATCAGCAATTAAACCAACTGAAAGAATACGCCAGTAGATTAATTACGGCAATAGATGCGGGCGAAGCGTGGATAACGCGACGAATGACCGCAACACTGCTTGATATATTGCGTCAGCGTTAAGAGGAATAAATAATGGCAAGTGAAATAAACAATGAACAAGAGACATTAGATCTACACGATCTATTGGTAGATGAAAGCAACGACGTGCTCAGCGATTACGTGGCTATCTCGTTAGAGTCCTTAACCGAAGGCACAAAAGTGAGCGTCACCACGGTAGAAAATCAGCCGGCAACGTACTCGGCAACACTCACCGGCGTAACACTAACCGACTTGCATTGTCTGGTTGATGTGCCAATAGAATCATACTAAAAGTAGCAAGTTAGTACTTTAGTACCTTGGTACAGTAGAAAATTCGAGTTTTATAAACAATACTTATAAAAAATAGATAACCAACAGACCGGAGAAATATCATGGCTAATGTAGGAACAGTACAATCAGTGTCTGGCATCGTAAAAGCAATCGCAGAAGATGGAACAGTGCGGACACTGCGCGTCGGTGATAGAGTTGGTGAGAATGAACAAATAATTACAGGTTCTGGGGCTATCGTTATAGCCTTTGCCGATGGCACAGTGATGGACTTGGGTAGTAACTCAGACATCGTGCTAGATGATGATGTGCTTAACCAAGAAGGTGAGCAAACAGCAACTCAAAGCCGCACAGATGCAGAAAACGAAGTAGCTGCCCTACAAGAAGCATTAACGAACCCAAGTGTCGATCCCACAGCCGATTTGCCAGCAACAGCGGCAGGTGCGCCAGCTGCAGGTGGTCAAGGTGGTAATAATGGTCACACGGTTGTAAATGTTGATTATTTGAATTTAAAAGCACCAGTAGAAGCTGGATTTGATACGACGGGTATTAGCCAAGAGTTCTCGCAGCCTGATGAAGAGTTGCCTCCGGTTATTATTAATAACCCGCCAGAAGCGGATGATGTGTTAACAGAAGCCAGTAGAGGGGATGTGCTTCCTAGCGGGCTACGGTCGGCTTTAACAGAGCTAGGAGTGTCGCCTGTTGGAGGGAGCTCAGTTACAGCAGCGGTTACAGTTTCTGCGTCAGGGCCAGGATCAGTTGGGTACGTGTATTTCACTATTGATGCAGACACGGCAATTACTATTACAACAGATGGGCCTACGATAGATCCTCAAATGTATCTTTTCAGGGATGATGGTTCTTTAGATGTGAGTGATTTATTGGCTGCAGATGATGATGATGGAACGGCTGCTGGTGCTTGGTATAACTCTATTATTAATACAGGTGATGAACTGGGTTCGATGCTTCCGGCAGGCAGCTATATTATTGCGGTAAGTGACTATAACTTCGATGTTGGTGAGGCAGTATCAGGGAGCAATAATGGAGGCCTCTTTGGTGATGTTAATGTTATTATCGAAGCAGATCTTGCATCAATCACTGTTACAGGTACGACTTCAACAGTAATTGACTCGACTTCTTCATTGGGCAATGTTGCATTTTATGAGGAGCTTACAGTTGATGGCATAATTGGCGATAGCGATTTCGTTGCTGCAGATTTTGGTGGCAGTGATGCAGAAACAAGCCTTGGAAACTTAGCATTTACGCTTAATAGCAATCCTACGTACGGTTCGCTCATTTTAGTAACAGCGGGTGGTGGTACATCAGAATTGAATGTTGGCGATACTTTTGCCAGTGCGGATACAGTGTGGTGGTATGTAACAGAAGAAGAGTTCATTGCATTTGAAGGCAATGCTCCTGAGTCAGCCATATTTGATTACTCAGTAACTGATGAAGATGGGCAAACGGCTGATGCAACGGTCACTATTTTAACGCCTAACAGCACCCCAGTTGCGGGAGAAAGTTCAGTTGCTGTTGATGAAGATGGCCTCCTTGCCGGTATTGGTGACAATGCTGCTGGAGACTTGGTAGTACCTGATAATGACGGAGATAATGATGAGTCAACCGCAATTGGGCAACTCAATTATAGTTTTGGTTTAGATTGGGTAGGTGATGTTAGTTTTGCTTCTTTAGATGGCACTACCGTACAAGCAACGGGTGATGGCGGCTTACAAAACTTAACTTCTGAAGGAAACCCAGTAACGTATGTATGGAATGGGGCTGCGCACACACTAACAGGTGTTGCAACTGTAGGTGGCCAAGGTTCTGAATACCCTGTATTTATTCTTACAATAACGAATGTAGTGACAGGTGAATATACGTTTGAGTTATTAGCACAAGTAGATCACCCAGCAGCAGGCACAGAAGACGATTTTGTACTTGATTTGCCATTTACGGTAACTGACTCAGATGGCGACGCGGCCAATGGAAGCCTTCAAGTAACAATTGATGATGATGGTCCAAGCGTATCAGTAGATATAAGGGAAGGCATAGAAGCGCAACTTCAAGTAGATGAGACTAACTTAGCAATAGATCACGATTCAGTCAGCTTCGCAGCAAGCTTTGGAAATACACCCGATGCTGGAGCCGATGGGCAAGCTTCACTAGTTACAACGTTCGCATTAGCTGTAAAAGCAGTAGATGCGGATAGTGGGTTAGTAGATACGGCAACAGGGCAAGCAGTAATCTTAAATGTAGTAGGTGGTGTAGTTGAAGGTAGAGCAGAAACCAGCGGAGAGCTAGTATTCACAGTAACTACAAATAACAACGGTGAAGTAAGTCTTGACCAAGTAAGAGCAATTGAGCATACAGATCCAGCTGATCATAACGATGTAAGCGCAACAATTGCAGATGACTTAATTACATTAACAAGAACCGATGTAATTACAGATAATGATGGTGATACCGCTACAGATTCAGCAACATTAAATATCGGTTCAAACATAAGCTTCTTAGATGATGGGCCAAGTATCAGCGTAACAGCTCCATCTACTTATAGCTTAGGTACGCATGATGACACTGGATCCAATATCGCTCAATGGGGAACTATAGTTAATGGTGTACTGACTGCAAATGCAGGTACACCTGAACAAGTTACTATTACAGCATCTACAAATGGTGCGCCGGGTGAAATAGGGTTTAGTGGAACTAACAATAATGCCAACCACAATGGTAATGGTATAGGTGTAGTTAATACCGTAGGTGATGATAATCAAATAGAAGCCAATACAGGTGAAAAAATAGTTATTGAATTTGCTCAAGGTGTTTCATCTGTCACGGTTGGATTATCATCTTTAGGTGGGTGGTTTGATCCGAATAATGTGAATAATGCCAATGCACATTGGGAAGCTCTTGATGAAAATGGTGTTCTTATTGCCGAAGGTGATATTCAACGAGATTTCAACAATCATGACGGAGATGGTTTTGCTGCTACAAGCTCATTTACAATTGGTGTACCTAATGACACTTTTACAAGTATAGAGTTCACATCAGAATCAAAATCAAGTAGTAATGCTAACTTTAGTATTCAGTATATAGATGTGAACCCTACGCTGGATACTCTACAAGTAGATGAAAGTGATTTTGGGGCAGATGCAACAGCAAACTTTGCAGATAACTTCGCAATGAATTCTAGTTTTGGAGCAGATGGAGCTGGTACGCAAACAAGTTCGTATGAACTAAGTGTAAATGTAAATGGACATGCAGGTTTAATAGATACCGCTACAAATCAAGCTGTAACATTGAGTATGAACGGTGCGGTAGTAGAAGGTACGGTCGTAGAAAATGGACAAACAGTAGTCGTATTTACCCTTAGTGCAAATGTAACAAGTGGCGACGTAACACTTGATCAGCAAAGAGCGGTAAAACACTCCGATGATAATGACCACGATTCAAATATTTCATTAGCTGGTGATTTGATCGCGCTTACAAGAACTGACACAATCACTGATGCTGATAGTGATGCAGCTACAGATACAGCAACGATAGACTTAGGAACAAACTTAAGCTTTAGAGATGATGGTCCCATGGCACTTGATGATAGAGATTGGGTTACTGAAGATGCAAATGCCCCTCAACATGGTAGTGTTATAACAAATGATGCGATGGGTGCTGATGGAGGTACATTCCAATCATGGGATGGGGGTACTACTGCTACATATGGTGCATTTACTGCCAATAGTGACGGCACATATACTTATGAGCTAGATGATACTAATCCAACAGTAGATGCACTAGGAGTTAATCAAAATGGACACAGTGAAACACTAACAGAAACCTTTGATTACACTATAGTAGATAAAGATGGCGACACATCAACTGCAACGTTGACTATTGTTATTAAAGGGACAAACGATGCACCTGTTATAACAACAGGTGAAACAGACTTAACTTATGTAAGTGAAGCCGCTGGTTATAACAATGTTTTAGGTATGTATACCTTTGATGAGAATGGCAATCCAACTGACCCGCAGATTGTTTTAACAGGTACAAATGACCATAGTAATTATAATATTACTCAAGCGATAGGCTTACCAATGGGGTCATTTGGTCTCTTTATCATTTCAAATGGAGAAACAACGTATCCAAATATTGCAACAGACTCTATAAGTTTTGATTTAAGTGGCCCAACCCCCGTTCTTATGATTGATGCTGGTAATGGCAGTTTAGCTTCAAGTACACCAGTTTACTTTGATAACAATGCTTGGAACCCAGGTGGAAAAGATCATTTTGACACAACTATTAATAATGATGGTTCATTAAGAATTTCTATAGAAGATTTAAGTCTGGGCGATAACGACCGTGCTGATTTAGTTGTAGATTTAGCTGCAAATGGTGCTAGTGTTGGCGGAACTGTTGTAGAGATAGCTGATGGTGCTACGGGTGAGAATGTTGATAGTATCTCAACATCTGGTACTTTAGATTTTGATGATGTTGATTTAAATGATGGACACACCATCTCAGATGCTCCAAATAATTCTGGATACCTTGGTACATTTACATCATCTATATCAACACAAGCGACAGGAACAGGTGCTGGTGAAATAAATTGGTCATTTAGTGTAGATGACAGTTTAGTTGATGGAATGGGTGCAGATGAGAGCATCGTTCAGACTTATACGATTACAGTTGATGATGGACATGGTGGAACAGATACGCAAGATATAACCATAACCATACAAGGTACAAATGACCGTCCAATTGCCACAGCAGATAGTGGCGGCACGACAGAAAATACAACTTTACTTATAGATGTACTAGATAACGATACCGATGCAGATACCAATGATGTTATTAGTATCAATTCTTTTGATACAACAACAACGGGTGGTGGAACTGTAAGCTTAGTAAGTGGTCAATTACAATTTGAACCAGGTAGTGATTTTGATCACCTTGCAGTAGGAGATTCAGTTGATGTTACATTTACTTACACAACAAGAGATGATTCTCTTTATATGACGCCAGGCTCAGTAACAGCGGCAAATGGCGTAAGCGATCCTGCGACCGTTACTATCACTGTAACAGGTGCAAATGATGCTCCAGAAACAACGATAGCATCAGCAAGTGGAAGTGAAGATACAAGCGTAGATGTAGCACTAAGCGGTACAGATATAGATGGAACCGTAGCTTCATTTACTATAGATACACTTCCACTAAACGGAACATTAATGTTGAATGGAGTAGCACTAGCAGCAGGAGATACAGTAACAGCTACAAACAATGGTGCAACTGTAACATTTGAACCAAATGCAGACTGGAGCGGTGATACATCATTTACTTATAGTGCAGTTGATAACAATGGTGCAAGTGATGTAACGCCTGCAACTGCAAGTATAACCATAGCTCCAATAGCAGACGCTCCTACACTATTGATGAGTGTTGGCTCAGAGGTAGAAGAAGTAGTAACTCAGACAATTAACGTTTCTAATGTTAATAATACTAATCATGATGGATTTTCAATATCTGCATATAATCCAACTGATGGTAGTGCTGCTATAAGCGAAGTTCACGACCCTTCACATGAAGGCTTTGGTGTTGAAGGGGCTGCATCGGGTGCCGGTACTGAGCTAGGCTATAAAAGTGGCGTGGGTTCAGAAAAACTAGTGCTAGAATTAGACAATGCGATTAGTTCAATAGATGTTTCTTTTGCATGGCAAAATTCTAATGAAGAAGCTTCATATACCTTTTATAAGGGAAGTTCTATAGTTGGAACAGGTTCGCATTTTGGTTCTTCTGATAATATTGACCCAGCTATAACACTTGCTCCAACGGATGGTGCATTATTTGATAAAGTTGTTTTTACTGCTACAGCTAATGGAAATCATGACTATCTTATCCATTCGATAGAGTTTGATAAAGTTATGTCGTACACATATGACTTAACAATCAAAGCAGGATTAGTAGATACAGATGGTAGTGAAAGTTTAGGAACAGTTCAAATAGCAGTTTCTTCTCTTCCATCTGGAATGACTATAGAAACCACGCAAGCTAATGGTGTTACTGTAAATGTAAATGGTACATATTATATTATCCCCGTAGTTGATGGAGTTGACACAGTTGTAAAACTCCAATCAACAGTTCAATTAAGCGACAGTGATATCAATTCTATATCAGGAAGCGTAACCTCTTCTGAAAATGCAACTGAATTTGCAACTACTACAGAAACAGCATTAGTTGAAATGGAAGCAATGTTAAACATAGATGTACTTGAGAATGGTGTTACTACGCCATTTAAAGGAGCATTAGGATCAGATGCTGATGAGCTACTTACTGGTGCTGATACCACTCTAGGTGACTTCTTGGCTGGAAATGGAGGTAATGATGTTCTTATCGGTGGTGCTGGTAATGATATCCTTCAGGGTGGTGCAGGTGCAGATACCTTTGTTTGGCAACAAGGTGACGAAGGTAGTATAAGTACACCTGCATATGATATTGTTCGTGACTTTAATGATTCTGAGGGTGATGTGCTCGACTTATCTGATCTATTATCAAATCCAGCAGGGTTCAGCATTGAAGGTGTTGATAATAATGGACATCTACAATTAAATATTGGTACTGTCGATGGTAATGGGGATGTCACGAGTCCCGTGCAAACTATTGATTTAGAAGGTGTGGCTGTAACGAATGATATTAATGCTGCACAAGTATTGAATACACTCTTATCAGAATTTGATAGTGGTAATGGAGGCATTCAGGATTAACTCTAAACTGTAAATTACAATAATATAGACAAGTAGGGCGCCTTCTGGTGCTTTGTTTGTTTTTAACAGTGGAGGAAGGAATAGAGTGAGGTCTTGCAATCGGAAAACTGGTTGGTAGGGTCTAGTGAATTAAGAGTAACTCACTGTATATGCTCACTTTTTCTTTTACGGTAAGTGGCGCGCTCGGCGGGAGTCGAACCCACGACCTTCGGCTTCGGAGGCCGACACTCTATCCAGCTGAGCTACGAGCGCTACATTTTGTTTAGCGAACTATTATAACGTGATATTTCTGCTCACAGAGTATAAGTCTCATTTAGTCGGGTAAAAAGCACCCAATAAATTCGGCTCAATTTTTTAAGCGTTTTTATAGTAGATCTTATAGTCTAGGGTTTATAATTCAGATTACATATATACGATTAAATGGAGCTACCTAGTGAGTGAAGATAAAAAAGTAATGGGCGGACAAAGTAAGGCTATTGGGGTTTTTGTGTTAATAGCGGTTGTGATGTCTGTTGTAATGATTAATTTAGGCGGTGATGAGGACGCAGCAGCAAGAGCTGCTTTGGAAGAAAAAGAAGTGCTGAACAGAATTAAACCTTTAGGTGTTGTGGCAACAACAGCGGCAGAGGCTGAAAAGGCTAGTCCAGTATTGGTAGAGCCAGAGCCTACGGTAACAGCGCCGATGACAGCCGAGCAGGTTTATAACACTGCTTGTATGGGGTGCCATGGGACGGGTGTGGCTGGTTCACCTAAAGTTGGTGATATTGCAGCTTG